>CENZ01013742.1_pt1 | contig 21789 bp, 20 predicted proteins | sample 361341 | NCBI WGS metagenome assembly CENZ01 (sample SAMEA2619782, study PRJEB7988) | marine metagenome | biome: marine biome (ENVO:00000447); feature: deep chlorophyll maximum layer (ENVO:xxxxxxxx); material: "saline water (ENVO:00002010), including plankton (ENVO:xxxxxxxx)" | depth 50 m
AATATAACCTATGGCACAAACAATGAATTCGGTTTTGATTACTTAAGAGACAATCTTGCTTTTGAGAAGGAGAATCAATCTCAAGGGTCTTTGGGGTTTGCGATTGTAGACGAAGTAGACTCAATATTAATTGATGAAGCAAGAACTCCCCTAATCATTTCTGGCAGAGCAGATGATAGTACAGAGCTATATCAGAGAATGAATTCAATTGTGCCCAAGTTGGAAGAAGCAATTGATGAAGAAGATACAAAAGATTTCACAGTTGATGAAAAAACAAAACAGATTTATCTCACAGAATTGGGGCATTCGAGTGTTGAGAGAATTCTAAACGGGATGGGTTTACTTAAAACTGGGGAAAGTTTATACGATCCACAAAATATTCGTTTGATGCATCATATCAATGCAGCCATTAGGGCTCATAAGCTGTTTCAAAAAGATGTTGATTACATTGTAAAAGAAGGTGAAGTTATTATCGTCGATGAGTTTACAGGCCGGACAATGGCTGGAAGAAGATGGTCTGATGGTTTACATCAAGCAGTTGAAGCAAAGGAAAATCTAAGAATTAAGGAAGAAAATCAGACCATTGCTTCTATTACTTTTCAAAACTATTTTAGACTATACAACACATTATCTGGTATGACAGGAACAGCTGATACAGAGGCATTTGAGTTTCAGCAAATCTATGGATTAGAGGTTGTCGTTATACCAACACATGAGCCAATGATTCGTAAAGATATGCCTGATCTTGTCTATCTAAATCAAGATGGTAAATTTAGGAATATCATTACTGATATCAAAGAGAAGCAAGAGATAGGACAGCCAGTTTTATTGGGAACAGCGTCCATTGAGAATTCAGAATTTATTTCAAAACTTCTGCAGAAAGAAAAAATTAAGCACGAAGTTCTCAATGCAAAACAACATAAAAAAGAATCTATGATTATTGCGCAGGCTGGAAAACCAGGTGCCGTGACCATCGCAACAAATATGGCGGGCCGAGGAACAGATATTGTTCTCGGTGGGAATTTAGATGCAGAGATAAAGTCACACGGTGACGGTATTTCCAAAGATCATATTGATCAAATTAGAAAAGAATGGTCTGAAAGACACCAAGAAGTTATTGATGCTGGCGGATTGCATATCATTGGCACAGAGCGTCATGAGTCTAGAAGAATCGACAATCAATTGAGAGGCCGATCTGGTAGGCAGGGCGATCCTGGTTCGAGCAGATTCTATTTGTCCTTGGACGACGATTTATTGAGAATATTTGGCGATCCTCAGAAAACACAAACAATGTTATCCAGAGTTGGCATGGAAGAAGAAGAGGCTATCGAGAGCAATCTTCTAACTAAACAAATTGAGAGAGCGCAAACAAAAGTCGAGTCTCACAACTTCGATATTCGAAAAAACTTATTGGAATATGATGATGTAGCCAATGATCAGAGAAGTGTAATTTATCAGTTGAGGAAGGATATTTTAGATGCTGAAAGTATAGGTGAGATGATTGATGGTATTAGCGAGGAAGTGATCCAAGATTTGGTTAGTCAGTATATAGAGCCTGAATCAATGGAAGAAACATGGGATCTAGACGGCTTGCAACAAGCTCTCCTGAATGACTACATGATTGATATTGACTTGGAAAGCATTATAGAAAGAGACGAAACTATCAATGAGGACAATGTTTGGAATGTTGTACATCAAGAGTTTAAAAAGAACTACAGTATTAAAGAAAATGCAATAGGCCAGCGTCCAATGAGAGAGATTGAAAAAGCCATAATGATTCAGCAGCTGGACATGCAATGGAGAGAGCATTTGGCATCAATGGATCATCTTCGTCAGGGCATTCATCTCAGAGGTTATGCCCAAAAAAATCCAAAGCAAGAATACAAGAGGGAGTCATTTGAGATGTTTTCTTTCATGATGGATCAGTTGAAGACCAATGCTATTGGGATATTGGCAAAAGCTAGATTTAGGGGTGAAGAGGATGCTGAATCGGTTAATCTACAGTCACAAAAGAAGGATAGTGTTAGATTATCACATAATCAAGGGTCAGCATTTAAGCCCTCAGATTCGGGACAAAAGAAGAGTGATACAAAGACATTTATCAGAGGTCAAGACAAGATTGGACGGAATGAACCATGTCCATGTGGTTCAGGTAAAAAATACAAAAAATGTCACGGAATGATTTCGCAGTGATTAATGAATCACTCAGCAGAGGGATAGCTTAAATTCAATATTTTCTTCAGTTTGAAGGAAACGGCCGTCTATATCCCTTTCTAAAAACCTAATTGCAATCATGTGCCTACCCCCACTAATTTCTGGATAGACAGATGAATTTTCTAGAAAAACTCTTATGAGTGAGATTTGAGCTGTTTTACCAATTTGATGATTATACTGACCAGTATTTGCAACCGTTCCAATCGGCTCACTGCTTTCTCTTATAATCCACAACAGTTTCTCAATTCCGCTACATATCGGTTCGATTATATTTATCCATCCATTTAAATCATCTTTGACAGTTTTTGGGTCTCCCTCTAGCCAAAACTTGTAACGAGGCATATCAAACTCAGCTTTACCCCCTGGCAATGTGTGTCTGTGTAAGAGTGCTGAAATGTAGTCATCGTCTCTCAGTGGATGAAGGTATCCAGTTCCAAGACTGAGCATTTTATCTTTTATGATGTTCAGATCTTCCAATAAGTTTGTTGCCATCTCATTATCAGCATTGGGCATAGATTGAAATCTCTGCATTTGAATAATGTAGCGATCCAAATCTGCCAATACCTCTCTCCTAACATCCGTTCTTGCTAAGATCGTATAAATTTCAAGAAGAGTATGAATTGTTGTTCTGATCTGCCATTGATCTTTTGAGCCACTGAAAGTATTTAGTCGATTGAATAAGAATTCTATTCTCATGAAAGTTCTTAGCCTTTCATTAAGTGGTAATTCATATATTCCCTGTTCCATGTATCTGACGCTTTTTATAGTTTGGAATAGCGCTTGTGAAGATCAAACACTTGCTTTTCTAATTCTTTCAAAGTGACATTTTTTTCATTAACAATCAAGTCATCGGCAAATCTTTGACGATCTGATCTAATTGCTTGATTGGCCATTATGGACTTTGCTTCATCAAAAGTAATCTTGTCTCTATCCATCAGTCGCTCTATTTGAGTAGACTCTGAGCAGTCCACAACAAGAGTTCTGTCCATCATTTGATTCATTCCAGTCTCAACCAATAAGGGTACCGAAATGATCAAATAATGATCATTAGATTGATTGATTGCTTTAAGCATTTCTTTCCTGACCTTGGGGTGTATGATTTTCTCAAGCATCTTTTTCTTGCTCACATCATCAAAGATAATAGACCTCATTTTTTTTCTATTGATCCATCCATTCTCATCGAGAATATCTGGCCCAAAAGAGGATATAATATCTTTGAATGCTGAGCCATCAGGTTTTGTAACGTCATGAGAAATCTCATCGGCATCGATTACTTGAGTGCCAATATTTTTAAAACAATCGCTGACAGTTGTTTTTCCAGATGCTATTCCACCTGTCAGTCCTATTTTTTTACTTTCATCCATAAATTATTAGAAAAAAGGTTTCAATAGATTACAGTTTAGATCAAAATATCATTCTTGTTATGAGTCTGTGACTAATCTTTTGAGTTTCAAATTATGAATTTACATGAATACCAGTCAAAGAAGCTATTTTTAGATCATGGCATACCGGTATTAAAAGGAAAAATAGCCAATTCTCCAGATGAAGCGAAATCAGCAGCAGAGAAACTTCAGTCTGATATATGGGTGGTTAAGGCTCAAGTTCATGCTGGTGGGCGCGGAAAAGCCGGGGGAGTCAAAATTGCAAAGAGCATAGATGAGGTTCAAGAAAGAGCTGCTGAAATGCTTGGAAGTAATTTGATAACAAAGCAAACTGATGATCTGGGGCTGCCAGTTAGCCAGGTCTATATCGAATCAGGTACATCAATTCAAAGTGAATATTATCTAAGCTTATTGGTTGATCGAACAAAAGAATCATGGACATTCATTGCATCAAAAGAGGGCGGAGTTGACATAGAAGCTGTTGCTGAAGAGTCTCCAGATAAGATCATCAACTACACGATAGACCCATTAAAAGGTCTAGAAATAGGCTCTTTAAAAGAAATGGCAGATCGAATGGAATTTGTTGATGATATACAATCTCAATTTATTTCCATCACAAGGAAGATGTTTGAAATTGCCAAAGATAAGGATGCAAATCTGATCGAGGTGAATCCTCTTATTTTGGACGATGACAATCAGCTCATTGCTCTGGATGCAAAGATATCGATCGAAAGCAATGCATTGTTCAGACAACATGAGCTCTTATCATACAAAGATGACTCTCAGGAAAATGAACTCGAAGTCAAGGCTTCAAATCATGATTTAAGCTATGTTTCTCTGGATGGAAATATTGCTTGCATGGTCAATGGAGCGGGGCTCGCAATGGCCACCATGGATCTAATCAAACTGCATGGAGGTGAGCCGGCAAATTTTCTAGATGTGGGCGGAGGTGCTACAACCGAAAGAGTCAAGATAGCAATTGAGATTATTATGGAAAATCCCAATGTCGATGCTATTTTAATCAATATTTTTGGTGGGATTGTTCGTTGCGATATAATTGCCCAAGGTATTTATGAAGCCGTGAAATCAACGGCCATAGATATACCCATTGTTGTTCGCTTGCAGGGAACAAATGTTGAATTGGGTACAAAAATTCTCGAAGAATCAGGAATGAAGATTATTTCAGCTAGTGATCTTACAGATGCTGCAATAAAAGTAGTGGCTTCAATTAAAGGAAAAACAGAATGAGTGTTTTAGTGAATAAAGAGACTAGAATCCTCTGTCAGGGAATCACAGGTTCCCAAGGCTCTTTTCATGCAGAACAATGTATTGAATACGGTTCAAATATTGTAGCTGGAGTAACTCCAGGAAAAGGTGGATCAACTCATCTTGATGTTCCAGTTTTTAATTCAGTTGCTGAAGCCAAAGCAGGGTTAGAAATAGATGTCAGCATGATATTTGTTCCGGCGAAATTTGCGGCAGATGCAATGAAATCAGCAATTGAATCTGAAATAGGGCTTATTGTTTGTATCACCGAGGGAGTCCCTGTACAAGATATGATCGAAGTTAAAGCTATGCTCAATGGTTCTGACTCTATACTATTGGGACCAAACTGTCCTGGCATCATAACACCTGAAGAAACTAAGATTGGAATCATGCCAGCTTTTATTCATCAAAAAGGGTCTGTAGGCATCATTTCAAGATCGGGTACATTGACTTATGAGGCTGTTCATCAAACTTCGATGTGTGGTCTTGGTCAAAGCACCTGTATTGGGATAGGTGGTGATCCAATCAAGGGTCTAAATTTTATTGAATGTTTGTCACTCTTTGAGAAAGATCAAGCGACAGAGGGCATCGTAATGGTTGGCGAAATTGGCGGTTCAGACGAAGAGAAGGCCGCTGAGTTCATCAAAGAGAATATTAGCAAGCCTGTTATTGCTTATGTGGCTGGAGTTTCAGCGCCTCCTGGGAAAAGAATGGGCCATGCAGGAGCAATAGTTACTGGAAATGAGGGAACTGCTTTAAGCAAATACGAAGCCTTGAATGAAGCTGGAGTCGTAACTACTGATTCGCCTGCGCTTATTGGCAAAATCATGAAAGACTTACTCAATCGATAAGTTTACCAAAGTCGATACCAAGGCTTATCTCCATCAACTTCTAAGTCTGATTCGTAACCCTCAGGTATATTAACTGTATAAATTTCTCGCGCTTGATCCGCTAGGTCCAACATGCCAAGCTTTTCATATGCTCTTGTAATAATCTCTAATGATTTGACTGTCTCTGGGGCGCCGTTATATTGCTCAAGTGAGTATTTCGCTCGATTCGCCGCTGCAACGTATGCACCTCGTTCCATATAATGTTCTGCAACATGGTTTTCATACTTTGCAAGACGATTTCTAAGAAAAGTCATTCTCTGCGTTGCATCATCAATATAAATGCTGGTTGGATATCTTCTGATTAGCTGTGAAAAAATAGAAAAAGCTTCTTCTGTATTTGCAGGTGGTCTTTTGCTCAAGTCAACATTGAACCATTCATGGTACCAACTATGCTGCCCTTCAAACAATGCGAGCCCTCTCATATATAATGCATAATCAACCCTTGGATGCGTTGGGTTTTCTTTTTCGAATTGTTTTGCCTCGTCAATTGCCTCTTCCATCCCATTGCTACTGTAATAAGCAAATATTAGATCCAGCTGCGCTTGCTTAGCTTCGTTGCTGAATGGAAAAGAAGTAGTCAGGACTTCCAAATAGTTTACTGCATTCCGATAGTTTTCAGCGGCCATAGCTTTGGAAGCTCTGTCATAAATAATTGCAGAGGACGACCTTGTATCTGTCTGCTCATCTTCTCTACTGCAACCTGCTGTAAAGAGAACGAATATGAAAAGAATATATATTAGTTTGTTTTGCATTGTTCTAATTGCTAAATATTCGCTGAATTATAGCCTAAAATGTAATCAAAAGATCATGAACAATAATTTTTAACGATGGAAAAGCAAACTAAAAAAATTCAATTGACGGTCGAAGATGAAGGAAAAGACCAGAGAATAGATAAGTATATCAGCTCAATACTGACTCAATTTTCAAGATCATCGATTAAATCTTGGATAGAGACAGGAAATATCTTACTTGATAACGCGAGGGTTAAACCCAAAACGCTGCTTTATCCTGGCCAAGCTATTGTTGTCCTACCTCAATTTGAAGACCGTGAAGAGACAAAAGCAGAGCAGATGGATCTAAACATAATCTATGAAGATGATGATATCATTGTCATCGATAAACCATCAGGAATGGTTGTTCACCCAGGCCATGGTAATTTGAGCGGGACGCTTCAAAATGGATTACTTTTTTATAATGAGGGTTTAAAGATTTTACCAAGAGCAGGATTGGTTCACCGTTTAGATAAAGATACAACAGGACTTATTCTGGCCGCAAAAACAACGGATGCATACAACCAACTGGTTAAAGACATGCAGTTAAGATTGATTCAAAGAGAATATCGATCAATTTGCAAAGGTGAGATGGTTGCAGGAGGAATGATTGAGGCAAATCTTGCTAGAGATCCGCATAACCGATTGAAATTTAAAGTTTCAGAGATAGGCAGGGAATCAAGAACACACTATAGAGTTCTACGTCGCTTGAAAGGGTATACATTCATAGGAATTCGTCTCGATACAGGAAGAACCCATCAAATCAGAGTCCATATGGACCACATTGATTACCCCATACTCGGTGATCAGTTATATGGTGGGAGATTGGCATTTCCAAAAAATCTGAAAGAAGAGAGCAGGGAAATGTTGATGAGTTTTAAGCGACAAGCACTTCATGCTTTTCGTTTGAGTTTTAAACATCCGATCAGTGAGGAAACGATCTCACTGACCTCGCCAATACCTGATGATATGGAATCAATGATTATCGCTCTTTCCGATCAAGATTTAGACTCTCAAGCCATAAATGAATTCTCTTATCCTGAGTGAAAATTTTAGAAATATTTTCTTTGCTGACGTAATATACTCCGTTTTCACATACAGATTTTTAGATAAAAAAAAGAAATGCCAATATATGAGTATAAATGCAGTGACTGTGGACATTTAATGGATGCACTACAGGGAGTGAATGATGCACCTTTGACTGATTGTCCAGCTTGCTCAGGGAAGAATCTAAAAAGGCTGATTTCTGCCCCAAATTTTAGATTAAGTGGCGAGGGTTGGTATGAAACTGATTTTAAAAAAGATAATCGTAAGAATTTAGCTGAAAATACCAAATCAGATACTGATAAAAAAGATTCAAATAAAGAATCTTCAGTAAAAAAAGCTGACAAGAAAGAAGATAAAAAGAAAGATAATTCATCAAAGAAAGATTGAACGTATTAATATAGTGAATAGATGAAAAAATTAAGAACAATCATTGTTGCTGGCCTTTTGGTATGGATTCCATTGGGTTTGACAATTTTTGTCATCAAACTTTTGATCGATTTACTGGGGCAAACATACTTGTTAATTCCGCCTGCACTCAGGCCAGAGAACTTAATAGGGTCAGAGATACCTGGTATTGGTGTTGTTGTTGCGATCATTGTAGTTCTGCTGACAGGATTGGTTACAGCAAACTATTTTGGCAAAAGAATTGTTGAGTCATGGGATGCTTTCTTGGATAGAATCCCATTGGTGCGGAGCATTTACTCCCCGCTTAAGAAATTTTCTGAGTTGGTCCTTTCAGATCAAACGCAATCATTTTCAAAGGTTCTATTAATAGAATATCCAAGAAAAGGAATCTACAGTCTATGTTTCCAAACTTCCAAAGAATTGGGAGAAGTGCAGAATCAGTCTGGCGAGGACATGGTTTGTGTTTATATACCGACCACGCCAAACCCAACATCAGGTTACATTGTATTGGTTCCTCAAAATGAAGTTCAGGAGCTTAAGATGAGTGTTGAAGATGCCCTCAAGATGATTATTTCTCTTGGCGTAGTGGTACCTGACCCCAATGTTTTAATTGATAAAGAATAGTGAATATTAGCGGAAAGTATAGAACTCACTTGTGTGAAGACATAAGTACTTCACATATTGGAAAGCAGATAATGGTCTCAGGATGGGTCCACCGAAGGAGGGATCATGGCGGCGTAATATTCATCGATCTCAGAGATGTCTCAGGAATACTTCAATTGGTTTTTGATCCAGAAAATCAAGATCTTTTTTCAACTGCAGAAAAAATAAGGAGTGAATTTGTAATTTCAGTTACAGGCATTCTGAGAGAAAGGCCTCAGGGAACCATCAATGATCAGATGAAGACAGGCGAAGTTGAATTGCTGGTTGAGAAAGGAGAGGTTCTTAATATTTCAAAAACACCTCCTTTCCATCATGACGAAGCAACAAATGAAGACATTCGTCTGAAATATCGATATCTCGACCTCAGGCGAGAAGACATGTCAAACAATATTAAAGTCAGACATGAGGTCACAAAATCTCTGAGGGATTATTTGAATAAAGCATCTTATTTTGAAATCGAGACGCCTATTTTAACAAAGGCGACTCCCGAGGGCGCAAGAGACTATCTGGTACCAAGTAGAACTCAGCAAGGAAATTTCTTCGCATTGCCTCAATCTCCGCAATTATTTAAGCAGCTTCTAATGATGTCAGGATTTGATCGCTATTATCAGATTGCAAGGTGCTTTAGGGATGAGGATCTGAGGGCAGATCGTCAACCTGAATTTACTCAACTCGATGTTGAGATGTCATTTGTTGATCAAGAAGACGTCAAAAGTCAGATGGAATCAATGGTGAAAGAATTGTTTAAATCAGTGCTTAATATTGATTTTGAAAATCAGTTTTCTCAGATCACGCATGCCGAAGCAATGGAACGATTTGGTTCAGATAGCCCACATACAGGGATAGATATGGAACTGATTGAAGTCAGTGATCTGATGAAAGAGGTTGAATTCAAAGTTTTTTCTGGCCCGGCAAATGATGACGATTCAAGAGTGGCATGCTTAGTGCTCAATGATTCATCTGATATGTCGCGAAAGCAAATTGATGATTATACCGATTTTGTTTCAAACTATGGGGCGAAAGGATTGGCCTATATTAGGGTTAATGATATTGGAAAAGGCATTGATGGGCTTCAGTCCCCTATACTTAAATTTCTCAATGACTCAGTAATCAATCAGCTGATTGAGAGACTTTCATTGGGCAATGGAGATACGGTCTTTTTTGGCGCCGATAAGAAAGACATTGTAAATGCGTCTCTAGGCGCTCTTCGTGTGAAAATGGCTGAGGATTTCAACTTAATCAAAGATGGATGGTTTCCACTTTGGGTTACCGATTTCCCTATGTTTCATTGGGATGAAAGAGAAAAGAGATGGTCTGCAGAGCATCATCCATTTACATCTCCAATAAACTCTGACCCAGAAGAACTAAAAAAGAATCCAAAGGATGCATTATCAAAAGGATATGACATGGTACTCAATGGCCATGAAATTGGCGGTGGATCCATTCGTATTCATTCGGAAACAATGCAACAAGCAGTCTTTTCAATACTTGGCATAGGCGAAGAAGAAGCGAGTGAAAAATTTGGTTTCTTCCTTGAAGCTCTAAAGTATGGATGCCCGCCCCATGGCGGCATTGCTTTTGGAATTGACAGAATTGTCATGCTCATAACAGGATCATCGAGTATCAGAGATGTGATTGCATTTCCCAAGACACAAACTGCTAGTTGTTTGCTCACTGATGCGCCAAGCCATGCAGGCAAAGACCAATTAAATGAATTGGGCATTTCAGTTAAAAAGAAAAACTGAATTTAATCAAATATTCTTTCAAATTTGACTCAAGATCAATGATAATACGACCTCAAATCATCAAAGCCTGAATCAAATGTTTAAGCACAAAGCCTTATCAAGAAATATTGCCTTGATTTATCAAGCTGGAAAGGTTCGTCTGGGATTTTTGATCATGGCATGCACGCTCGCTGGTATTGCAGTTTCTCCAACTTCTCCATTAACAGCCATGGAGATCTTTGCACTTGCTGCTTATGTTTTGGTTGCATCCTCCACATCGGGGGCATTCAACCAATGGTACGAGCGAGACATTGATGCCATTATGGATCGAACCAAAGACAGGCCTTTTGTCACAAAAGAATTAGAGCCCAAGAATGCTTGGAATTTATGGCTAATCGTCATCAGCACTCTGGCGCTTTATGCGACATATCAAGTCAGCAATTTTGAGGCAACGCTGTATCTTTTTGCAGGAATCTTTACTTACGGTATTGTTTACACTGTTTGGCTTAAGCGAAGGACGTGGATGAATATTGTTATTGGCGGTCTGGCAGGAAGTTTTGCAGTGCTTGTTGGATCTGCAGCCACAGGAAATACCTTTTCACCGGCTCCTCTCATTCTCTCAGTGGTTCTTTTTTTATGGACACCGCCACACTTTTGGGCATTGGCCATTAGCTTTAAGGACGAATATGCCAAGGCAGAAATTCCGATGCTGCCTGTAGTATACGGAGACAAAGTCACGAGCCAAGCCATTTTCTGGCACACACTGGTACTGGTTGTGCTTTCTTTGTCCCTATTTTTCTATGGCATGAGTTGGATCTATTTGCTTTTTGCCGTCTTTGGCGGTGGTTACTTTCTATATTGCTCGATCTTGTTAATGAAGGAGCAAAGCAAAGCTCTAGCCAGAAAAACATTCTTCTCTTCAATAATTCATTTGGGACTCCTCTTATTAGGCGCCATGTTTGATGCTATGATATTTGCCTAAAGAGCAAATATTTTATAGCCATGAAAAAAATAATTTATGCCATAGTTCTAAGCACTTTTATCTATACCACAGGATATTATGTATGGGTGGGGTCTTCTCCGATTCGTTTCAAAGACGAAAGTTTCCAATCGGGAATAGCCAGTGAGAGCGTCAATGCTTCAGGACCAACTTTTATCGATTATGATGATGATGGTGACATTGATATCTATGTGGTCACAGAATTTCACGGGGAAGGACAAGGAAATAGGTTATTTGAGAACCAAGGAAACCGTATTTTTGTTGATGTCGCAGAATTAAGGGGTGTGGACAATGAGAATGCACTTGGTCGAGGTGCGTCATGGGGAGATTACGATAACGATGGCGATATGGACTTAGCCATCTCAAATTTACCTCCAACAGATAAGAGCACGCACATTCCAACAAGCCTCTATAAAAATCTTCTCAAAGAAACAGGTGAGCCAAATTTTCAAAACGTCACTAGGGAGTCTCAGTTATTTCGGAAAGGCAATGAAAACGATCGAAAGATAGGCGGAATTGGGGACACTGGCGCAGGAATTGCATGGGCGGACTATGACAACGATGGCGATTTAGATCTCTATTGGAAATGCGCCGATTTTGATATCGACAGCGCACTTTTTAGAAACAATGGCGACGGCACTTTTACTGATGTCACTGACGAAACTGGTGCAGGAGTTCTGCAGTTTGTTTTAGAAGCAAATTCTCAAGGAGCACCAAGCTGGACCGATGTTAACCACGATGGATATATTGACCTTTTGGTAACCAATGAAGGGGACAAGAAAATATTATTTTTGAATGATCAAGAAGGCTCCTTCAAAAATATTACAACCTCATTTAGACCGCCTTCCGGGACTGCTTTCCTAAATCCAGGAAATGCAAATGGTGCTTGCATAGGTGACATTGATAATGACGGCGATATGGATGTTTTTCTACCCACTGCCGATCAAGCAAATCGTCTCTATATCAGTCTTTTAAAGGAAACAGGTCAACTGAGCTATAAAGACATCACGCTCTCATCCGGTGTAAGCCATAAATCAGGCGCAAGAGGATGTGCGATGGGCGATTTTGATAACGATGGATTGATTGATATTTATGTCAATAACGGGGGGTTGGCCGACACTCTGATCAATGACGTGATTGATATCCCTATATTTGTTCAGTTTTATATTGCCATTGAGCCTGATGTCAATAAACTCTTTAGAAACAATGGGGATTTAACTTTTTCTGACCTCACTTGGCGTTCAAGAGCCAGTGGATATGGTGTCGGAAGTGGTGTTGGAACGGCCGATTTAGACGACGACGGTTTTCTCGATATTTTTTTCACCAATAGAACTTTTTACACAGGCGGTGAACAAATTACAAAATCTGACAGAAACTACTTATTGTTTAATCGTGGAAATAGAAATAACTGGTTGACGGTTAACCTAGTTGGTCAAGAAAGCAATACGAATGCTTATGGCGCAAGAGTCTCATTATCCTCGGGTGATTTGACTCAATACAGAGAAGCCACAAGTGCGCACGGATATAATTCAGGAAATGATCCAAGAATGCATTTTGGATTGGGCAATAAATCATCAATAGATTTTATTGAAGTGCTTTGGCCAAGCGGCAAGAAATCCAAATTACTTAATCCATCAATCAATCAGACTGTCACCATTAAGGAATGAGTTTTGTCAAACCCTTCTAAGAATAATCCATACTCAAACATTAGAAGAAAACTACTCAAAACAATGGGCTATGCACCCATTGTAACTTTTCCAAATATTATTAAATCTAAAGAATCCACAGAAATTTTAATCATCGGTGCCGGGTTATCGGGCCTTTATGCTGCAAATCTTTTAGAAGAAGAGGGCTATAAGGTCAGAGTACTGGAAGCAGACAAACGAGTTGGAGGCAGAGTGCTCACTCAGAAAGGCATTCCCGGTTATCCCGAAAGCGGAGGAACTGCATTCGGCTCAGGCTATGCTCGTGTGATTGATACTGCCAATCGATTTGGGATTAATCTAATCGACTTAAAACCTGTGATTCCTTATTTCAGAGAAAGAGTGCTTTCACTGGGCGGTGAAATCATTTCCAAAGAAGAATGGCCAAATCATCCCAGCAATGTTTTCCCCAATGACTATCGAAATCTTCCTCCAAATGCTTTTTTTCATACTTTTTTGGGCGGTAATAATCCACTAAAAGCACCACAAGAGTGGATGAATGAAGATCAATTCATTCACGACATTTCTGTTCACGAATGGTTCATCAAAAAAGGATTCTCCGATGAATTGGTTGATCTTGCCTACAACCTAAACATCACCCATGGATACACTGCGAAAGATGTTTCAGTTTTGATGCTGATGTTTGTTAATGCTTTTGCTGCATCTCAAAGCAGATTGGGTTTTCAAACCAGTCTAGTAGCAGAAGGCGGAAACATCAGAATTGCAGAAGAAATGGCAAAGAACTTAAAAGATGAGATTCTTTTGAATAAAGAAGTCACATCGATTGATCTTTCTAATGATTCAGCAAAAGTTTCTTGTTCTGATGGAACCTCATATTCTGCAAATAGAATTATATGTTCGTTGCCTTTTTCTGTCTTAAAAGGAATATCCATTTATCCGAAAATTAATGGACCACAATCTGAGGCAATAAAGTCTCTTAAGTCACAGAAAATTAATATGCTTCACCTGATTCCTAAAACACCATTCTGGGAGAAGGATGAGATGAGTCCAAATATGTATACCGATGAACTGGCAGGGATGATCATTTCTCAAAGGCAAGCATCCTCACCAGAAAAGGTTGACAGTCTGACGGCTTGGCTTAGAGGCCCTATTGCCGAAAGATTGGATCTCATGGATCAAAAAGAAGCAATTGAAAGTGTCATTAAATCAATCGAAAGATTGAGACCGAGTGCTAGAGATCAATTGGAAGTGGCTGCATATCATTCGTGGTCTTTGAATCCATACTCGAAAGGTGACTGGGCTTATTGGGGACCTGGTCAAATAAAAGAATTTGGCCGGGAGATTTCAAAGCCTCATCTTAAACTTCACTTTTGTGGTGAGCATACCGCAATTGCTAATCGTGGGATGGAGGGTGCTTTGGAATCAGGTGAAAGGGCTTTCTTTGAAATCTTAGATGTGACTTGATTACCATCCAATCTCTCTTCCATCTTCGTAATCTAGAAAAAGACCATTGTGATCCATAGTCAGATCATCAATCACAGCCATCATTTTAGAAACGCTCTCATCAATATCAATTGCACCCATTAATCCCATTCCCAGTGTGGTGTTAACCGTCCCTGGAGAGATGGCAATCACTATGATGTTTTTTTCAGCTGTTTCAAAAGAAAGTGTTTTCACCATGCTATTCATTGCTGCTTTGCTCATAGCATAGCTATACATCATTGGTATTTTTGGTCTTTCCTCAAATGAAGCAGCTTTGGTCGAAAGGTTTACAATTTTTCCATTATTGGATTCCTCAACATTATCAATGAATGTTTGTATAACCTTCATGGTGCCAATGGTATTGACCTCGAAACTTTTTCGAGTGGCATCAACCTCAACTCCATTGATCCCTCTAAAAGATGAAAGATATCTCGGAGTGTATGCTGCGTTGTTTAAAAGAATATCTATCGGCTCGTTTTTATATTTCTTTTTTAAAAATTGGAGGTGTTCATCGTTAGTGATATCGAGTTGTTCAACGATTACATTTTTGTTTTCTTTTGAGAATTTGATTAATTCGTCAGCAGATTCGAGCGATCTAGTCGTGGCGATCACTCTCCAATCCTTGTTTGCAAACTGTTTAACAAACTCAAAACCTATATTTCTATTTGAGCCGGTGATTAAAACTGTGGATTGATTCTCGGAGGCATAAACATCTGTATTTAAAAAAAATATGAATGGAAGGTAGACTATAATTTTTTTTATCATGCTTTATTCCACTGACTGACTATGACCGATTGGCGGGTAATTTCTTGGATTAAAATCCTCAGGCGAGGACGCTGTAACCGCTTTGTATAGATCACCTTCTTTTTGCACTGCTTCCTCAGAGATGCATGCGATTGCCTCCCAGTCATCTTTAGAAAATACTTCTTTTTCTAGCTCGTAAGTTGAGTGTCTGTTTGAAGCTAGCATCTTCAGGAATGCATCTAGGAATTCTTCGGCATCTGTTTTGAATTCTTGAAACCCGTATAGCCCACTTACAATCAACTCGTTTTTACTGTTTTCAAGATTGTTTATGAATTCTTCCATCGAGACTAAACCTGTTTCTAGTTTATTCAATTTCTCTTTATATTCTCGATTATCATCGCTTACATGAGGAATAAGCCTTTCGTGCAATACATGATCCTGCTCAATGAGCCTTCTCAGTGAAAAAGAAAGATAATCGCAGCACGAAATTAAAAAATTTATCGATGATGGATCGGGATTTTCAATTTTTATTCCGTCCGCAAAAGCTCTTCTAACCTGAGAAAGATGAGTTCTTTCATTGGAAACATGGCTCTCAAAAGTGTTTTTATCTTTTTCCATTATTCTCCTAATTGACACACATAAATCTTATCATCCGTTATGGAGCCAATGAGTAATTTATCATCCCATTGTGCACCCACACTGGCAGTTGAAATATCTTCTCCAAGACTGAGGAACATGATCTCTCTTTTTCTTACATAGTCTGCTTTATCGGATTCAAATACTAGCGACTCTAACTTCGATGGAGAGGGCTTATAATCGCCGTTCTGAAGCGATATAAAATGCTGAATCAATGACGAAACGCTGGCAACCTGAGCAACAATGATTTCATCCCCTGAAACACTTATATTATCTGGTGACCCCTCAAGCGAGATAGCCCCTAACTTTTTTAGTTTTCCATCGTCAAGCTGCTTCAGGACTCTGATTCTTTTTGCATTTGTTTCCGAAGCAATTATGTAACCTTCCTTTGTCATATTCAAACCCGAGACAGATGCCAAGTTTTTAGCCGCAATGCTCATATCGGCACCGTCATAGAAAACTATTGTTGAGTAAGGCCTTCCCAGTTGTTGTTGAATCTTTTCGAATGAATTGATGTTCGAATTAAACATGCTGTCATTCCCTATGTAGAGTTTGTCTTCGGCAACTAATACAAGATCATTGGGGCTTTCAAGCAATGGACTGATAAGAGTTTTGTCATGCGCAATGCCTTTGCCAGATATCGAAAATGTTTCAATTGATTCCGGATCTTCGCCTCTATCCTTCGGATGATTTATCGCAACCAAAGTATTTTCATATATGGATAAGCCATGCGGTCTAAAATTATCCAAACCTTCGCCTGAAAAAACACTTTCTATTTCCCATGGCATATTATTAAGATCAATCCTTCCGATGCTCCCTTGAACATCTTTTCCTTGGATTAAACCTTTGCGGTCAAGTATCGATAGATAAGCAGTTCCATTTAAATAATCTATCTCGATGTCTTCAGCGCTTCCAAAGAGTTCAATTGCTTCACAACTGCTTGGTTTCTTTTCATCGATCTTGACAAAGACGTCTAATCTCCAAGCCATCAATAGAGAAAATGCAAACACCACTAAAATGATACAAAGTGTTACTTTTGTTATTTTTTTTATCATCGTTCTTAGTGTAGTGTTATTCTTTTAATAATAAAATTTTAAATCAAAAAATGGATATGGGAAATAATTCTGATCAGCCAATGGGCCTAAAGTTTGGCCCCATAGTGCTGTTGCCTGATATTGAAAAACGTCATTTGTTTACGTTGTTTTTTGGTGCTTTCTTTGGCATAGCCAGCATGGCTTTTGTCAATGTTTTTAATTATTCGATTTTTAGTGCTCTTGACATTCCACAAGAAGAATTCGGGAGCGTAGCTGGGACCCTGACTGCTGTTCAAGAAGTTGTCGTTGTCTCAGTGATTGGCCTTTTTGGCGCGCTGTCAGATAAGATAGGGAGAAGATTTGTATACTCCTTGGGTTTCTTCTTATTGGGCATTGGTTATTTTATTTATCCATTAGCAGATAGCACCACAGAACTATATTTCTTCAGGATTTTCGTTGCACTCGGTTGTGCCGCAAATACGGTTATGTTGCCAACCGTTGCTAATGACTATGTTCATGGAAGCACTCGAGGCAGACTGATCGCTTTCACATCAATATTGAATGGTCTTGGCCTCGTTCTGATCATTTCAACATTTAGAAATTTTGCAACATTCTACGAGCAACTTCAGGCTCCCGAATATTTAATCAATCTTGGATACGATTCAGCAAACTGGGCTCAGTATGTCTTTTGGTCTGCCTCAACTATGGTTTTCATCGTTTCAGTGGTTTTGTTTTTCAATCTCAAAAAAGGCACCGCAGAGGCTACTGCTAAAAAAGATTCGTATTTTTCTACTCTAGGAGTTGCTGTAAAAGAAGCTAAAAATCCTAGAGTTGCCTTGGCATACACGGCCGGAGTTGTTTCCAGAGGCGATCTGGCAGTGGTCAGTACTTTTTTTGCACTCTGGTTGGGCATTGAGTTTGAATCGTTGGGCATGAGCAAATCTGAAGCTCAGAAAATGGCAGCACTTTTATATGTTGCCGTTCAAGCATGTGCAATTCCAGGCGCATTGCTGATCAATTTTTTCATCGATAAGTTTGACCGTGTTTTGGCATTGGCAATATCCATGGGCATTGCTGCCACTGGCTATCTCTATCTTGGGTTTATTGAGGATGTTCAAGGCACTCAGATGTACATCGGTGTCGGTCTGCTCGGTCTTGGGGAGATATTTGCCAACATCTCTGCTATATCTCTTATCGGCAGTGTCGCACCCGCAAAAGCAAGGGGAGCTGTGATTGGTGGATTCAGTTTTTTTGGAGCGGTTGGAATTTTTCTTGTTGCAGGAATTGGAGGCCAGATATTTGATAGTATCAGCCCAACTGCACCATTCACGATGGTTGGCATCGCCAATCTTGTTCTTTTAATGTTGGCTCTACTGTTGCTATTTTTAGAGCGAAGAAAAAAAGAAAACTAATTTGAGGTAATTATGAAAAGAAGAGATTTTTTTAAGAACGTTGGAAATGTCGGAGCATTTGGCGCTGGAGCTATGGCTCTTGGCATGATGTCCGATCACTCAAGAGCAGATCAAGCTGCCGCATACGGCACTTCAAGCGGCGAAGCTTTAAGTGGGCCGTATCTGGATCTATCAAAGGGACCGGATAACAAGGTTGCGTATGCGAGGATGAACGGTAACTTGGACGAATCAAAGCAGAAATACGGATGGTTCAAAGGCTACATAATGGCAGTGAGACCAAACAAACCACTCGTTGATTGTGTTGGGATAGAAGGCTTCGGTGTTTCGAGATTAGAGCAACAAGCCGATGGATCGTATGCAAAAATATTGAGAGAGGTTGGTCTTTATACTGATTTGAGATCGGGCGAAGTGCTGGAAGAATGGGATAACCCAATGACCAATGAGACAGTTAAGGTATATCCAATTGCAAATGATCCATTTAACTATGTGATAGCGGATCATTTTCCGGCTCCTCCAGAATTTGGCGGTCTCAATAAGGAAGAGCCACCAAAAATACCATTCATTTTGCCTTGGCAGCAAAGGGGAAACAGAATAGACATGGAAATTCATATCAATCTCTTTTACCCAAATGCCCTTGATCCAAAGAAATGGGTTAGGGAGTCAAGCGGTCCGATGGTGAGTGTGTCAGAAATGTTTGCCTTTCATGTGGATGCGCAGCAAATGCAGGACCCGAGCTACACTACATTGCCATTCAGCGGAACATGGGGAAGGATAACGCCGTTTCTTCCATGGATGCTAATGGGACAAGAACCCGGGCACTGCTTGTATCAGGCATTTATGGGATCGGGCGAGGATCTAGAGCAAGTCCATAGTCGACAGGTATTGGATTATGTGGAAAAACATTACCCTAAATATTTTACTGCCCCAGAGACATACGATCCAAATACGCCAAGCTTATCCAGTCTTGAGTTGTACGCTATAGAACGAGAACCCTTTCAGGGATAGGGCGCGATGACAAAACCGACACCTCATTTGAAAAAAGTGAGTAAGAACGAATTGCCCGACGATATGAAGCAAAGTTGGGATCAAGCCAATGATCTGACTGGCGATGCTACTTTTGTTGAAGTTTCAGGCAATAATCCTGATGTATATCGATGGTATCTTGACGAGTTCTATCAAAAACTTTTTTACTCTGATCGACTTGAAACAACGCTGGTTGAATTGGTCAGACTCAGGCTTGCAAATGTCCATGGATGTGCATTTTGCAACAAAGGGGACACTGCTCATGCACTCAAATCAGGAATCACACAAGAACAAATAGATGCATTGGATGACTATATGAACGGCCCATTTTCAGATCGTGAAAAATCAGCTTTGAAGCTCGCAGATCAGATGGTGCTCACAAATGAGAAGGGCAATATTTCTTCTGACTTGTATTCTGAATTGAATACCCACTTTAATGATGGGGAAATTTATGAGTTGGGAATGATTATGGCTGTACTCGTTGGTGTTGCGAAATTTACTTTCGTTTACGATTTGGTTGAAAAAGAAGATTATTGTCCTTTCTAATCTTCTGGAACCAATCCTTCATGATGATGCATTATTTTCCATTGTTCTTTCTCCAAAACAAATAAATCAGTAATTCTTACCTTTCCTTTAAGTGCGTTTGGCTGCTGATATGTAAATTCAAGGCAGTAAGTTGCAATGGCAAATTCATTCCATTCTCTGATCATGGGCTCTTCCAGTTCAATGCTCAACTGTCCTCTTGACTCCTTTTGAGCTTGATCACGGCTATGGAATTCCTCTAAATTTTTCCTCCCAATAATCATGTCAGGCGTAAAAACATCCCAAACACTTGCTTCCTCATGGAGATGTTTCTCAATTTCTTTGGTGTCCCCTCGCTTAAAAGCATCAAAGATTGATGTGATAATTCCCTTTATTAGTTCGTTGTTTTTCATCTTTCCTAGGATGATACAAAGTGTTACTTTTGTTATTTGAAATTAGGTTTGTATTTAGTCTACTATTTATAAATCTTTAATAAAGGGGGCTTCAGCATGAGCGATTCATTTCTTTCAATCAAAGTTTTAGGCAGCAGCAGATACAAAGTTGATCTGGTCGAAGGAGTGACGAGAACGAATTTTCTTTCCATTTGCTATGCAGCCCTAACAACCATCGGTTTATTAACCTTTATTTCTTATGCCACGACTTATGTTGTCGTGGAAAACCTCAATTACCAAAGAGATCAGATAGGCACTATTGTTGGAGATCTCCAAGTTGTTGCAGAAATAGTCCTTTTGTTGGTTTTTCTTCCGGTTGGTCTTATTGCCGATAAAATAGGCCGAAGGCAAGTCTATGCCTTTGGCATGGTTACAATGGGGCTGTCTTATTTCCTCTATCCATTGGCAACCGGTATCGAAGAATTGACCATGTACCGAATTGTCTATGCTATTGGGATGGGTGCTGCAACTGGAATGCTCGGCACTGTTACAGCAGATTATCCTCAGAATCACACCAGGGGAAAAATGATTGCTGTCACAGGGATTATGAATGCATTGGGGGTTATTTTCGTATCGCTTGTTTTTGCCAGATTACCAAAAACATTTGCTGATGCTGGATACGATGAAGTCACTGCAGGCATGTATGCAATGTGGGTTGTTGCCGGAATGTGCTTGATTACTGCAACGGTTGTTGGTTTTGGCTTGAAGAAAGGAACACCGACGGAAGAACAAAAGAAAATTCCTTATCGTGAGCAGATCCGATCTGGACTGGCAGAGGGGAAGAATCCAAGGATTCTATTGGCTTATTTTGCCGCATTTGTCGCAAGAAGCGATCTTGTCATACTCGGTACTTTTGTGGTGTTGTGGGGCGTTGCATCAGGGGTGGATGCTGGCCTAGAAACTTCAGAGGCAACTCGCAAGGCAAGACTGCTGTTTGTCACTTCGACATCGGCGGCACTCATAGCCTCGCCATTCATTGGTTATTTAATGGATAAAGGCGATCGAATAAAATCTGTCAGTATATGCATGGCAATAGCCGCGACCGGTTACTGCTCCATGTTTTTCGTAGACGATGTTCTTGATCCGAAGTATCTGCCACTCTTTGCTTTACTTGGCTGGGGTCAGCAATGCGCTTTCTTCGCAGCCACGACATTACTGGGTCAAGAGGCTCCACAGATGAAGAGGGGCGCCATCGTTGGTGTTTTCAATCTTGCAGGCGCAGTGGGAATACTGATTTCTTCTGGAATTGGAGGGAGAATGTTTGACGCGATTGGCCCATCCGCTCCATTTATATTGATCGGAGTATGCAATATATTTGTCAGCATGTTTGCCATTTATGTGTCAAAGGTCGCTCCGACGCCTTTGGCCAATCCAAATCAAAGACCTTAGAGCAAATACATTCTTTAGATTATTTTGGCGCGCCCGGAGAGATTCGAACTCCCGACCTTGTGGTTCGTAG
>CENZ01045388.1_pt1 | contig 21717 bp, 7 predicted proteins | sample 361341 | NCBI WGS metagenome assembly CENZ01 (sample SAMEA2619782, study PRJEB7988) | marine metagenome | biome: marine biome (ENVO:00000447); feature: deep chlorophyll maximum layer (ENVO:xxxxxxxx); material: "saline water (ENVO:00002010), including plankton (ENVO:xxxxxxxx)" | depth 50 m
TCTATGGTCAATATAAACCAAATCCCCTGATCCTTTATTTATCTCTGATTGTGCGAACCCATCTACAAAGTTGGATCCCAGATCAATTTGCTTATTTCCAGTAGGATTAGTTGTAATCCCTGAATAAACATTATTAACATATGCCTTAAATCCAGAAGCTTGTCCTTCAATAACAGGACCAGACTCAAAATCATAAAAACGACCAGAAGTTGATACTCCAATATAATCGGTTTGATCTTGAGTTGAACTATAATTTAAGGATCTATCAGTAAAATACTTTAGTACTTTTGTTGTGCTATCATAAGAAGCAACATATGCCTTTGCTATTTTAAGATCAGATCTTTTTTGTTCAATAATTTCACCAACTACAGGAGTTCCAGTAACTTTTTCAGTTGCTTGACTACTAGTTGGATTATCTTTAAAGATAATTGCCTTTAATGATGAAAATTGAGTTTGTGTAAATGGTGTAACACCATCAATTTGAGTTGGATTTTTTACTATACCAACTACAGCAAATTTAGTATCTGTTGGAAAATCTTTAGTTGAATCATCAAATCTTGCATAAATTAAAATCTTATCAGTTCCCAATTCTTGATAGATATCATATCCATGACCTCTGCTTGGGGGAATAATTGGAATTAATTTTGCCGATGATCCTGCTGCAGTATTATTAACAGAATCTAGATCAACCATTCCATAACTATATCCACTTCCACCTGAAGTAACAGTTACATTTGATATTTGACCAGCAGCATTTATATCAAGTCTTGCTTTAGCACCAGATCCGTCGCCAACAATATTGACTTCTTGATCTGTTAATGTTGAATAAGAACTACCTGCGTTATCAATGTAAACATGCTTAATTTGATTACTATTTACAGTAGAATCTCCATTTTCTCTAACTGCTCTTATTTGCGGTTCTGTTGTTGTATCCCAGTCGCTAGGAACGGCTATGTACTCAGTAGAATCAAATTTTATAATATCACTTGGAGAAACTGTAAATAAGTACTTCCAAATATATCCATCACCACTACTACCAGCTTTTGAAGGTTCTAAATCAGTGAACGTTGGTTCGTCTAAAGAAACGTTACCTTTTGGATTTGTGCCTGTTGAACCATTACTGATACAAATATAGACTTTATAATCCTCATTCATTACATAATAATCAGCACCATATAATTTACTAGAGCTTTTTATAGGACTTGGATTCTCTATAGTATAATCATCCCTATAAATTTCATACCTATTACCAGACTTCCAATCAATCCGTCTAATAACTCTTCTTATATTCTTTGCTTGGATTTTTTTACCAAACATCATAACATCCCCGACATGGGAGTTACTAGAAAAACTGTCAAGGGGTACTGGAGTTTTACTCACATCATCCCAATTAGCATTTCTACCATATGCAGAGCTTACACCACCACCTATAGAGGCTGGTGTTGGATTCGGTAGACCAATAAAAACATAGTAGTTATTGTTTGCAACTGAATCTACAAAATTACTAGCATTAAGAATCCTAAATTGGTTTGTTACAATTGCTGGCATCTTAAATATACTTTTTTTCTTTATTTATAGACATTATATTACTTGAATTCTAAGAGCACCTGTATTACGCAATCCTTTAACAGAACCTTGTACATTATTTCTCCTTTGAATAGTTGGGAATGTGGACAATCCAGCATCAATTGTTAGACCAGTAACACCAATAGAAATTGGATTTGCTTCTCTAGTTGTTGCGTCACCATACAATCTACCCCAAGTAATTTTACCTAAAGAAGTTGTTACGCCAGTATTAGAAGGTAAATATTGACCAGTAGATGCTAATCCAACAACACTTGTTGTACTTAATATATTACATCTAATTTTAGCAATCTTATCACCAGCAACAGTGATTGAATGTACTTTGTAAATATTGTCCAAGAATGTTGTACCAATACCAACAAGAGAAGTATCGTGACTATCTACTGATGTAACACCATCACCTATTGATGTATCCTTAATTAAAATTGGATATCCAGACTGGAGTAAACTTGCTTGCTTACCATCAGTAACATTAAAGAAGAATTCAAGAGCAAGTGGATGTCCACCAGTTCCAACAGCAGTTCCTATACCAGTAATAATTCCAGTAAAACCTTGACCAAACTTAATTAAGTTAATATCTTCAGTCTTATAAGAAGGAGTCTCAATTATAATTTGAGGTGCTACATCGTATCCTTGACCAGAATTGGTAATTGTTATTCCCGAAACTGATCCATTTGTAATTACTGCTTCAGCAGTAGCAGTTACCCCTATACTAACAGTAGTAATTCCAGGACTTGATACTTTAACAGAAGGTATACTTGTATATCCTTTACCACCATTAGCAATATTGAAGGTTGTAACTTCTGAATTAGCAGTACCAACATTATTACCTAATCCTAGAGTAACATCAGCAGGAGCAAAATCTGGTTCTGCTGGCATCATAATAGTATCAACTGCGTCAACAGTAATGTTATATCTCTGATGACTAGGAAGGCGAAGTGGTCCTTCCTCATAGAAGAAGATTTCAGCATCATCTACAAATATACCATCCTGTACACCAAGACCTATACCTGAAGTAGAACTAACATCAGATATAATTTTTGCTGTAGGATATACACAAGGTTCGATGGACTCTCTATCTTTATTGATTATCTCACCCTGAATAATCTTATCATCTTTTTGTCTAGACCAATCAACAGGTTTAAAGTCAATTTCATTAACACCTGGTCCAGTATAAATGTCAGTTTCAACTAAATCTGATGATAAAATCTCCTTGACTGTTCTATCTCTATTTTGAGATACTGTGTCTAATTCATTATGCAGTCTTATTCTTAAATCATCACCTGGTTTGATTGTTTCTTGAATATCAACTATTTCAACATCAATCCCTCTTTGACCAAGATAGAAGAATATATCAACCTGATCACCAGTATCTGGTGGTTCAGTAAATGTAAATGTAGCACCACCAGTAAATTGATAAGCAATACCAGGTGTTTGTAATACACCATTAACAAAGATTACCAATACGGAATTTAAATCAATATCGGCAGATAATACATCAGTCTCATCTTTTTCAAAACTCAATAATTGTCCATTAAAGAATAGTGGGAATCTCTTTCTAACATTATTTTGAAGATTTCTTATAGTATCAATGAAATCTATTTCACCGAATTGCCATGCTGAGAAGTAATCATTGAATATTTGAACAACTTCCAATTCAAATTCAGTTAAAGGTTCTTGTAACTCAGCAGATGTTACTAGATTAATTGGTTTGAATCTATCACCCACTTTAAATGAATGACCCTCTCTTGCTACTTTAAACTCTGAAATTTCAAATAAAGTGGAACCTATACCAACAGTGGTTTTAGCAGAACCTACATTTAAGTTAAGTAGTAAATTTTCACCAGTATCTGTAGTTTTTCCAATACCCAATCTAGAAACACCAGTAACAGGCATATTTTCATAAACAGGTTGTGAAACTATAATTTCTGGGTTAATATATCCAGAACCACCATTTTCAATAGTAAATTCTAAAGCACCACCAGTACCTGCAGGTGATTTACCAACATTTACAGTAAATTTCTTAGTTGTAAGAATACTTTCTACTCCAATAAATTCATTGTAAGTAGGATCAGTTGTTCTTGGATACAAATGATTAGTTGAATATTGATCCTTATTACACTGGAATACTAAAGATCCAATATCAAACTTAACTCTATTATTCGCCTTTTGAATATTATTAGGTAAAGATGATTCAAATGTATGTGAGGATATATTTGTAGATGGTACAGAACTTAGAACTTGTATATCAAATTTATCAGTGGTAGTATTTGATATTTGAACCCACTTATAATTAATAGGATCCTTCCTTCTAGGGTAACTATGCTTAGAGTTATATGAATCTTGTTCACAAGTAAAGACTATAGAATCTTGATCAATTTTTACATAATCTCCATCACTAAATCCATGAGCAGTAGTTGTAGTAACTGTCATAATACCAACTTGAGGATTATATACAGCACTCAAGGTTGATTTAACCTCAGAAGCAGTAAATCCGTGAGCAGCAGATGTAGTAACTGTCATGATTCCTGTCTTAGGATCATAATCTGCTACATTTGTTGTAAATGGACCACCAACATCAGCAGTTAGATTTTCATACTGTGGAGGAATACCAACATCACATGTTATTTTTTGAGCAGTTACTGCAGTAATTGCTAAAGCAGTATTATATGCTGGATCAGTTGATCTTGGATAAGAATGATTAGATCCATGATTATCAGCATCACATGTAAATGTTAAAGCTTTAGGAGCAATAGTTACTGTATCACTAGTAGTGAAACTATGATTACCTATTGTTAATGTCAATAATCCAGTACCTGGAACATAAACAGCATTGTTAACATCTCTCTTAACACCACCCACATCAATAGCATTGCTTATAGCATCGACGAAAGTATGAGTACCAATAGAATTGATAAACTTATGTCTATTTGGAGCAACTATAGCAGTAACTACAGCACCTGTTCCACCACCACCGCCAGGACCAACATTAGTCAATAGGGTGTTTTGTGAGGCTGAAATTATAGGTAAGAATGTATCATATGCTGGATCAGTTGCTCTTGGATATGGATGAGTACCAATAAAATTATCTTTTGAACACTTGAATATTAAAGAATTCTCTTCAATCTTCAATGATTTAGTAGCAGTTACCGCATTTGGTATAGAAGATGCGTAAGTGTGAGTATATCCACCACCAGACTTAACAGCATTTGCTGTAGCACTAACAAATGTGTGAGCATCTGTGTTTGTTGAAGGTACAGTAGTTAATACCTGTAAAGTAATTGTAGTTGCAGTTACTGATTGTATTGGAATGGCAGTATTGTAATAAGGATCATTACCATTTGATCTTGGATATGCCTTTTCAGCAGCAGCACCAGTAGCACCATTATATCCACAACTAAAGGTAATTGACTCTTCTTCTAACCTAACACTTGTACCAGCCTTTAAACTATGAGCACCAATTTCAAGAACCATCAATCCTGTAGTAGGATCATATGTTGTACCAGTAGTTGGTGTATGTCCAACTAATGGACTTGTACCAACATTAACTTCAAACTGAGTAGCAGTAGCATTAGAAACTAATAGGAATTTACCTCTAGCTGGATCTGTAGATCTTGGATATACATGATCTGTACTATTATTATCCATAGTACACCTAAATGTAATCGCATTATCAGCAAATTTAACTTGCTCATTATTAATGAATACTCTTGGAGCAAATACTGCTCCAGCAGTAGCACTAACAAATGTATGAGGATCAGTATTTGTAGAAGGAGTTGTTGACAATACCTTTACAGTAATTGTTTTTTCGACTAAATCTACAGCAATAATATCTAAGAATGTATCATATGCTGGATCAGCACCTCCACCAGGATTACCTGTTCCAGATGATCTAGGATATGATTTTTGGGCAGCAGCACCAGTAGCACCACCAAATCCACAACTAAATGTGATTGAATTTGGTGCTAACTTAATTTTATCGTTGGTAGTCAATGTATGAGTACCAATCGTCAAAACCATATTACCTGTTGTTGGGTTATATGTAGCATCACTAACATCGTAATTTGAACCAGCACTAACAGTTAAAACACCTGTAGTAGCATTGTAAGAAGCAGTATTAATGTTTAAATCTTTTGCTGTTTCTATACCATGCTCTTCTGTTGTCAATAATAAATCTCCAGTTTCAGAATTATAATCTGCCTTCAAAGGTGTTAAATTCTGTCCCATAAATCCACCAGTGTATGCTGTAATAGCATCTGTACTAGCACTTATAAACTTATGAAGATAATTAATATCAGTAACACCAATAGAAACTGGTTCACGATATCCAGATCCTGGTGTCAATTCATCATAGAATGCGTATACATCACCGCCCTTCAGATAAGTATGAGGAATACTATTAATACCAACATTAACTTGGAAACTTCTTTCTGAAGATACACCAACTAATGGAAGAGATCTTTCATGATCTTGGAATATTGAAGTAGTAACTCCAACATAATTTAAACTAAGAACAGCATTTGGAGTAGCAGATACGAATGTATGTGCGTCTGTATTGGTCGGTGTTACACCAAACAATACATTTACCTTAAAGGTATTTGTAGTAACGTCAGAGACGTACATATACCTATCATAAGCAGGATCAGTCTTTCTAGGATATGCCTTTTCAGCAGCAGCACCAGTAGCACCATTATATCCACAACTAAAGGTAATTGACTCTTCTTCTAACTTAATTGCATCGCCATTATTAAGTCCATGATTAGCAATTGTTATTACCATATCACCTGTCGATGGATTGTATGTTGTACCAGTAGTAGGAGTACCAATCGCATAGGTTGGGCAGGTAAAGTGTAAACCTTCCAACTTAACAGTTTCTGGACTTTCTAGAGCAAATCCATGAACTTTATTAGTGGTAACAGTTATGATACCAGTTACAGCATCATAATGAGCAGTCTCAATACCAGATCCAATAGGACCTATCGAAGAAGCGATACTAACAACACTATCAATAACACCATTAGTTGAATTAGCTAAAAGTCTAGCACCAACTAAAGGAGCATATCCAACACCAGGAGTTGATCCCATAGAAACTATTAGACCACCTCTTGGTAATTGATTTTGATTAATATCAAATTCGGATTGTATTAACTGTCCGTTCTCAGAACTAATACCAGTAAAAGTAACGCTAGAAATTCCTGTAGTATCATTTGCTTCAATTTCATAATTATTACCTAAATTATTCAATGTTAATGGTGTTTGGAAAACTCCGTTAATGAATACAATTCCATTTCCAACACTAACTCCACTGGAAGTATTAGCACCACCAACAGTCAATGTATATGTTCTTCCTATTCCAGTAAATGAATCTGAAATATCATCAAATACCATATTGGTATCATAATTTGATCTTAAGAAAGTTCTTCCGTTATATTCTGCCTTAACATAAGGTATGTTTGTAGCATTTCTTCTTGCTCTTGTATTACCTTTAGGTGGACTTAAGAACCAAGCAGTACTATCAATAATGTTAAATGATCCCCTAAAGATTCTTACTTCAGCATTAGCAGCATGAGATACTTTTGCAGAACCTAAAGATCCTCTTGCTACTAGTACTTCAGGTATATCACCATCAGTTGAATTTATTGCAGAGAATGGAGTAGCACCTGTTAATGTTGTAAATCCAACTTGCTCCACTTTCATATATTCATTATCAATTTTAATTACATCTAAAGGTTGTACTGAACTAATACCACTTATAGCAAATTGATCTTTATCGAATGTATTTCCAATACCAATATTATTAGTTAAACTATGCTTTATAGAAGTATACGTAATTGGTTGCTGAACAATTCCATCAAGTCCAATGACAGTCTTACTCAAAACCTTAGTCATATTAAGTTTATGAGCATTACCAGATCCACTACTGGTTATCTCAATAGGAGTACCATTCTCAATATATTCTTTTCTACTAAAGAGTTGGAAAGAATCAGAATCCTTAACTTTAACAAATACTTTAGATGGCATTGTAGTAACTAAGTTACTATCAGCATCCAATGTAGCAGCAATACCTACAGAAACTGCTGGTACACCAATGAATGTAGATCCTGCAGCATATTCTATTTCTTCATTGGTATTAAAGAAATGATTTGGTATACTAAACGTAGTACCAGCACCAGCACTTGAAATAATTCGAGTACTATCTGAGGGATTAAACTTCTTACTGTATACTGGAATTCCTTGATATGTTAGATTGAAATTAACTTTATTACCTCTTGTACCGTTTATTCCATCGTAAGATGATAATAAAAGATCTGAAGTTACTGGACCAAACTGTAATGGAGTTGGTTCATTGACAAAATCGTTAAATGTATATAATACTTCATTGAATGATTGAACTTCTACTAAACCAGTAACAGAGGAATCTGGATAAAATATTAGATTTATATCATTGGATGTAGTTTCTGATCCAAATGTTCCTAATCCAGTCTGACTTCCAACATGTGGGTATTGAACAGTAACTGCATCATTATTTTGATCATGTAAAAGAATTGGTTGATGTATAGCAAATTCTGATCCATAACTAACTTTTACAATTGAACGTACAGTACTGTCAATATCCCTGTCTATAGACGCTACAGTTACCCCTACACCAAGTGTAGTTGAATTATATGTTGATTCATATCTAGCACTTCTTTCTGCCCCTGCTGGTTGTCCTTCTAGGTTAAATCTGTATGTACCGATACCTGCTGTAGTGGTTCCTAAACCAACAATATTAGCACTTACTATTAAATCAGAATTTCTTTCATTAATACAATCAAACTTAATTACTCCACTATCATAACTAGCGGTCAAGAGTCCAACAGTTCCTTTATCAACTTGACTGAATGATACTTGAGATAAATCAGCATATAATTGTGATATTGATACCTCTTGTCCTTGAACATTAACTAATGCCTCAGTATAATCCAATTCTCCAGTAACATTATCCTTTGAAACAACATTTGCGTAAAAAGCATTACAATCAGTTTCAGAAAATTCTCTAATAGTTGTAGTAGTAACTCCAATAGGAATAGCAGGTCTTCCTATTTCACTACCAACAAATCCAAGTTGATCAGTACTTGCTAATGTTTGAACTTGAATTGGAGCAAGAGTTGGTTGATTTGTAGGACTAGTAGGATCTACGATTCTAAGTTTAGCAGTACTTGCATCAACAACATTTAGAATTTCAGTCCTATCAGCAACACCTGGTCCTGATAATGTAGTTCCTGCCCCAATAATAGGGATGGTATTGCCATTAATATCTTTAATTTCAATACCATTTACTCTCTTCTTAGATGTTAGGTCAAAATCATTAGTTGTTAAAGTATCTCCAGAAATACTACCACTAAATGTGGTTCTACCTACAGCAACAGAAACATTTGTACCAACTAACTCAACAGATCCAATATCTTTGACACCAGTTGAAGCAACATCAGTATTGAATGAGGTTTTTATTATTTTAATATCATGATCCTTATTAAATGCCTCAGTTGGAGTAAATTGTAGAGTCTTTCTATTAAAGAAATCTACATCTGCTTCAAAGTTTCCTAATCTAATACCAGTAAAGTCGGTTGTTTTTTCTAATAAGTAAGCATTATCAGTTGATGATAAAACAATTAGATCACTAACCTGAACATCAAAACTATCTGGATCAACTATCTGTACAAAATAACGAGCATAATTCGCATTTATTTCTTCAATTTCAGTAAATAAATCCTGACTTCCCTTACTAGAGAATCTACCACTAATATCATCATGTAATAGTACTCTATTAGTTTTACACTTAGTATAATCAGTTAATTTTACATTTTGGAAATCAATAGTTTTAGAATTTCTACCTCTAGGATAAAAATCAATACCAAGATCAAAATTATTAACAGTATCAACTCTTCTCTCATTTACAACATCAAGAACCAAAGTTGGTGTTGTAAAGAATGTACTACCGATACCAACATTTATATTTGTTGTTAAAACAGTATCAGCAAAGTTTTTAAGACCTGAAGGATGTACTAACCTATTAACTGGATCTACAAAATCTTCCCAAGTCTTTTCACTCTGAATTGAATATGAAAGGTTTTGGAAATAGTCATTGTTTGGTATTACTTGGAAATCTTCACTTAACTTACCAATATTATCATTCCATCCAAGATTTTGTATACTTGAGAAATCTACGTTAAATTTTGCAGGACTTGAAATTACATCAATAACAGTAGCAGATGTTCCAGAACTTTCTCCTGTTATTCTGTCACCAGTAGTTAAACTATCAAGACCTTGTATTTTAATAAAATCTTCTCTAGATTCTTTTACAATAATATCTTTGATTACGAATGAATTTGCCTCTTTTACAAGAAGATTTTCACCTAAAGCAAAATCAGATCTCTTTTGGTTTGTTTCAAATGTAGGATAGTTATTACGATTTACAACATTTGCATAACCAGATTGATATGTCTTAGCAATTCCTGGATTTGTGGTTAATCCTACCAAATCAAATTCTAGAACATCTGGGTTTGCTGATGAATAAGAAGTAACTTTAAAGAACCTATAATCATAATTTGATGAATTATAACCATCACCAGAAATAGTAGTAACTCCAACAGAAGATGATTGCTGCGTTCCAATGCCAGCAGGATCCTCTCCAAAGAGTTGAATGCCTTCAACAAATATTTCATCATTAACATCAAATGGAGGTGTTACATACCCATTAATAGGGGTTTCCATAACACATCTGACAAGAGTGCCATTAGTCGTCATTGAAACGATACCAATTCCATTTGAATTGTTAATAGCAATTACCCTATGATTTACAGAATTTAATCCTTTAATAGGTGCTATAACATTTACATCAGATATTGATTGATAAGGAGCAAAACATTCTAATGAAGTGGTATCAACAACTTCTTTACTTTCTGGATTAAACAGTATTAAATCTGGTGGATTTAGATAGTCTGTGCCACCATCAATAATAGTAATATTCTCAATTACATCCAAATCATCAACTCTAACGATTGGTGGTATATAAGCTTCTGGTCTTAATGTCTTATCAGAAGAATACTCAAACCCAATATCAATTATTCTAAGATTATTAACTCTTCCTATAGAAGTTGATAAAGCAACAATATTAGCATTTTCACCATCAACACTAGTAACTGAAGTAAATCCAGGTACACTCTTATAACTAAATCCTTCAGAGATTAATTTAACACTCTTTATAGCACCGCTTACTGTTTTAGATTTACTAGAATATTCTAATACATCACACTGATCAGATTCATATGTTAAAACTTCTGGTACAGATCTAGGGGAAATTTTAAATGTTTCATTATCAACATCAAAAACTCTAAATTCTCCAGAATATGAACTATCAACAAAGGTAATTTCTGAGTAATTAAGAACATCAGTATCTGCTGTGCTGATATATCCACCCTTTTCTAAAGCATAGTATAATTTAGATGGAACTGCTGTAGAGAATCCAATTGATACTGCAGCACCAACATTTGGACTCGATAAAAATGTTCCTACACCAACTGTTCCTACACCACTAATTGTGAATGAACCTGCTATATTTTCTGATGGATCATATTTTGTAGCATTTTTAAATTCGTTTTTAAATTCTTTATCATAGAAGAATTTGAGTTCATATCCAGGTAAAGAAGTTGAACCCATACCAAAGGTTAAATTAGCATTCTTAACTACTCTTATTGGTGGATTAATTAATGATATACTATGCCCAGATCCAGCAGAATCAAATTTAACTATTTGAGGAGCGTCTGATAGAGAATCATTTAAAGTTTCACATAGATTAATTTTATTTGAATCAATTACATTAACATAATAAGAACTAGTTACTCCAGTAATAGGATCAGAACTTTCATAGAAAACTTTATCTCCAGTTTTTAATCCATGATCAGATATTGTTATTTGATTCTTTATAATATCAACATCAGATCCTTCAAATCCAAGTGAATTTATCAACAATTTAGCATGTGTTTCATTAACACTGACTGTTAGTGGGGCAGTTGATCCTAATCCAACTACAGTATTTGGATTTACTTCCAAATCAATAATGTCACCAACATGTAGTCCATGTGTTGTAGTATTTGCTAATCCTATTTGAGTAGTAACAGTTGATATTATCCTATCAATATTACCAGTCAACTTAGTATAATCAGACTTAATCAAATATTGATAATTATCATCAGCATTACCATAGAAGAATAAACCACTCTCACTTTTTGCAGCACCTACATTAGTAGCAAATCCAATATTATTTGGACCTTTATCAATAACATATAGTTCAGAAACAGCACTTGATTGATCTGGAATATAGAATTGGTTTGATGCGTCATCATCCCTACTTACCAATAAAGAAGTAGCAGCTAATGGTTTTGAAAACTTAACTCGTTGTCCTGATGTAAATGGGTGATTTGGTAAGTAAATACTTTGTTGAGCAATATTTACAGACTTTGTTGTTTCACCTACAACATAATCAACAACAGATCCACTAGTAGTACCCAATCCAACTGCTTGTCTTGTATTGAGGTAAACTAAATCATCTAATCTAGATTCAAAATAATCAGAATTGACTGGGATACTAATACGATTATTCAATACATCTATACTTGATCCAAATGTATGAGCTATACCAGTATTAAATCTTTGAACTCTTATTATCTTTTCTACTTCATATAAGTTTAATACTTTAAGAACTTCATCACCAACTCTTAAAGATCCTCCAATAGCAACTGTATTTGGTATCTTATTAACATAAATGTCCTCAGTTACTCCACCTGAATTATTATTCAGAGTCATTGATTTTGCTAATCCAATCCTATCAGTGCTAACACCAACTTTAAATGAATTGTTAAGTTCATAATTTGATGTACTTAACCCTGAAACTAATACAGTATCCTGATCATTTAATTCTATTTTTGGAATATAATGTGCTGTTACTTCATTAGCACTATTCCAAATAAATGTAGCATTTTCAAATGTAGTTAATTGGGTCTTAATATTGGAAACACCAATACCAATTATTCTATCAACTTGTCCTCTAGCACCACTACCGTTAGTACCATCATTATTAAATGTAGTGAAATCTCCTACCTTATAACCTTTACCACCATCTAAAACTTGGAAACTATCAACAATACCTTTAGTTACAGACTCTACAACAGATTTTTGACTAATAATTTCATTTGATTCTACTATAAAATCATTATCCGCAAATCTATCATTAACTTTATATGGTAAAGTATTTCTAGAAAGAGTTGAACTATTAAAGTCAAAAGATTGATTTAAGTAATCATTTTCTGAAATAAATGGTAAACGATAAGATTTTCCAATGAAATATGGATATATTGGATTATTAATAGTATCTAAGGTAGCAAAGTACGCATAAACACCATTAGGAAATTCAGGAGTTTTACCGAATCTACCATTATACTCATCTAAATCACCACTACCGTCAAATACATAATCTTTAATAAAGAAACCACTTTCTTCATTTGGTCTATCAAACCAATTAGTATCAATACTATATCCAGATTCTAATCGTTTTACTTGACTAATATCATCAGGATCAGAATATCCAAACCCACCATATATTGGATTTCCATCATATGCCCATCCAATCAAAGGAGAATGAGTTCCTATTCCAGTAGTTGCGTCTACACCAGAATCGTTAAAAGATTCTCTCAACTTCTGATAGTAACTATTAACACCATAATATAAGTCGTTATCACCTACTGGTTCTAAATGTACATCATTTTCTCTCTTAATATTGTCAATTTCCAATTCTCTTACTCTAGCGTTTAGTAAACCATTTTTTCCTCTAGGTTCTACGTAAACATTAGTTCCTGTACTAGAATATCCTATTCCTGGATTAATAACAATAATATCCTGCAATCTACCATCAGATATTATTGGTTTTAATATAGCACCACTACCTTCTGTAGCATCTATTTTTAGAATAGGTAGTGAATTATATTGATCACCTTTATTTTTGACTATAACATCTATTAATCTTCCACGTTCTACTACAGTATCTACTTCAGCATCTTTACCATTTTGAATATCAACAGATGGTGAAGACTTATGGTTAATGATAGTAGATCCATAATTACATCCTTGATCATAAGTATAGGTTCCAATAATCTCACCAGTAACTATAGGAGTAAGTTTACCATCAAATGATCCACCAATTTCATTATCAAAAATAGCATTTACTGTTATTTCAATATCAGGATACTTAAATATCTGATATCCAGATCCTTGAGATATTAAATTAATATATTTTCCTCTTTGAATATCAACTTTTGTTGTTGCTCCAATTCCAGCATTTGTTAACCTGAAAGAATCATTATCAATTTTTAACGCATGATAGAAATTTGTGGTTGATGTTATACCTGTGGATACAGTTAAACCTTCAATTGAGGTTCCATCAGTCAAATATTCAACAATATCACCAGTTCTGAACCCATGATTCTTAAAGTTTATAGTATCAAAAGAAGTTGAAATACCTGAAGATGGTACTGGTAATTTCCTATATTGAAAATCTTGACCAGGATTCAATACTTTAACCGATCTTAAAGTATTCTTGGATTCTGTTCTAAATTTATGGAAACCAGCAGCAGTGGTTGCTGTAGAAAATCCTATTGTATTAATACCAGTTACACCAAATAAGGCATCATCAGGTCTTTTGAATAGATAAATTCTAGTTGGATTAATAACTCTAACAAAATATGGTGCTCCATTTACAAGATATTCTGTTACATTTGTACTTGCTTCTTTAAATGCAGTTATTCCAATTGGATTTTGTCCATTATTGTTGTAATATACCTTTTGACCATTTACAAAATTATGTTTACCTGTAAATGTAATAGTCTCTTCTTGTATATCCAATCCACCATTGAAGAATATATCTCTACTATTAAACTCAACTTCTCTAAATCTAGGTCCAGTAACAGGTTCTAAGAAACAATCTCTACCATTACCACCTGTTAGTGTTACTGATAATACTTTAGAAACATCAAAATCCTGTTCCTCTACTAATATTTCTTCTACAGAACCCTTAATAATTGGTTCAACTAAAGCAGTTGTACCTATACCAACAATTCCTTCAACTACAACTTTTGGTGGGTTGGCAATATCATACCCAGTTCCCGAATTATATACCTCAGTTTGTTCAATTGTACCGTAAGAAACGGTATCTACTGAAGTATTAGTTCTTATTTGAGTACCATCTATTAATAATCCAATATTTTTTGCTGGTTTTTCATTCTTTGTTGTAATCTTTAAATCCTGACTAAGAGGAAACTTTCTTAAAATTGGATTTTTTACGATTTTTTTATTATATTGATCTGCAATAGTAAAGGTATGTGTTGCTATTATCGCAGCAGATGGTTGTGCCTGTTGAGTAGGTGAACTGATAAGTATTGACTGATCTGTTTCTATAGCATTAATACTAGAATATAATTTTATTGACTTCTTATCATCCAATACTCTAACAAAATATGATTCACCTTCTGTTAAACCACTAAATGCCTTTGAAGAGTCTGATGTTGTATAAACTACAGAATCTCCAGTAAAGAATTTAGTTTCAGCAGCAAATTTAACTGTAGATATGCCAGCAATTGTATCTGCTGAAAGACCTGTTCCTTGCTGTGAAGAACTAACAGGTTCTACATCAATTTGTGTGCTTGGTAATGAGTTTGAAGCAACATAACCAAACTTATCACCATCAACATATACGTTTAAAATATCAGATAAAACATTTCCAGTTCCATCTACATTCTGATAACTATCAGATAAAGCAATTCCAACTTGATTGGCAGAATTATAAGTTGTTTTCTGTAGATTTCTCCTTATATCATAATCACCAAGAGGACTTGGTTCATTGGGTATAAAGTTAATACCATCAGCAGTAAATGAATAATCAGTATCTATTCTCTTAACTATACCACCACCAACTCTTTTATTTGATTTTCTACGTGTTATATCAAAACTATCACCAATTTTTAAACTAGACCTATCAATCTTACTTAATAAGACAAAAGTGTTATTAGAAACACTACCAGACACTTGATATCTAGAACTAGTATTATAAATCCAAGAGTTTGTAAAAATTTGCTTATATGTTTGAGTTGTTTCTGGATTTGATACAATCTCTCCAACATTTTTTACTAATATTTCCTGACCTTCGGTGACAAGTGAAACATCTCCATCTGGAACAAATTTTGAAATTACACCAGTAATCCTTAAATCAACCCTCTTAGATAAATCACCATCTTCATAACCAAATATAGTTTCATTTGATCTTACATCTGTAGCAATTCCTATATTATTGGTTATACCACTACAACCAAAGAATTGATTAACTGTCTTAGATTCATAAGCAACTGTTTGTTTATTTGAATCTACATCCTCTACAATAAAAGTACCACTTTGATCAAATCCAATAGTTGTATCAACTGGAACTATTGTAGAGTCTTTTTCAACTTCTTCTAATACCTTTGATTTACCTGGTATAGTAAAGATACCTTGTATAAGATCTCTATCACTAAATCCTACAAATAATGAGACTTTATAGTATGTTTTATTATCTCTTGTTATAATTTCTACTTCCGATACTGAAGCATTGGTTTCTAAATCTGTCGATTTAAATATTGTTTGACCAACTAACTTAGAAGGATCACCACTGATACCTTCTGCTACAATAACTTCCCTACGAATATATTCAGCACTTGATGGTTTTATTAAACGTTCTTCTAAATCTATTACATTTGCTTCTACACCAAATAATACTTTAAATAAAATCTTTATAGATTCTGCAATTCCCTTTGATTGATAGAATGATCTAGCAGTTTTAATAAAGTTACCAACATCTAAACCTTCTGCAAAAGTATTATCTTCTAGTCCAGGTAGGAAAGTTTTCTTTAATTTTTTATAAAATTCCTGTAAGAATAGAACACTTAAGTTAGTAACTGTAGATGCAGTTGTATGAGAAGCAGCATTAGTATCTTCAAATAATAAATTTTCTCTATTTACAGAATCAAGTGAAGTTGATATACCAACTCTATATCCAGTTATACCACTAAACCCACGAATACATCCTGTAAATGTAGTATCAGTCTTTCCAGTATATGTGATAATTTCATTATCAATCTTTATAAGACCATATGAAGCAGGAAATCCTTTAGTAGAATCTACGGTAATTGTAGTTTCTGTAATTGAAACATCAGAAGTTAATGTAGTTTTACCTGTAATAACTTCTGGAACTAAATTATCAACCTTGATATAACGATCAAGATTACTTAATAGGTCTTGACTAGATCCTTGATATTCTTGAGAAATATAATACTGTCTAAAAAACTCAACAGCTTGAGGGAAATCAGCAACCAGATACTCTGGTAACTGACTTTCTATGATCTTATTGACCTGAACTCTCTTCTCGAATTCTAAACTCATATCTATTTCCTTTCTAGATCTCCATTAGAATAACTTGAACTGTAATAATCTCTTGTGAACACAACACCTGAAACATCTTCACCCGAAGCAATTACGTCTTTGAACATATTTATCGAACTATTTGAAACGTCAAAACTTAGGTATAAATCCTTTAACCCAACAACATCATTAGATTCAGGGAATGCCTGTATCTCAATTAAGTTATTGGCAGCTACTGTAGATGTAATATTAATTGTATTGATGATTATTTCACCTTTGGTATAATCAACTGTACCAACATCTTTTGCTACAATCTTCAATTCCTCCTTATCATCTTTAGAAACAATACAAATAACACCTTTTCCACTTGAATCCAATTTACCTTTATCGTCTGTATTTGGTATATCAGTAAAATATACCAATTTTGACCAACCAGATATTTTAAATCCAGTACTCTTTATATTATACCCTGCCTGATTGATATGGAATTGATTACCAAAACATAACTCATATTGTGCAAATTGATTTAAAAGTGCCTTTAAATCTCTTCTAATTTTTACTTTCGTTATATTAGAAGTTATTGCTTCATTAACTCTATCTATTAATTGGTTTATTTTACTAAATTTAAACCTACCACCAAACTTATTAATATCAACTGTATTAGAATATGATAGTAATGAACTTAGAATAGTAGTCTTCAAACCAGTAACATCACTAATTGCTGATGTGTTGTAGTAAACATTTGAATCAATTTCCACATATAGTATCTTAAGGTCAACAATATCAGAATCAATACCAGCAATAGAGTAATTCTTTAATTTATTTTTTATTTGTTGTTTATCAAAATCAGATACAAATGTTCCATTTTTTGGTTTAATACTAATCTTAACCTTTCCAAATTGTGGTGGATCTAATTCTTCACCACCAACAACAGCAATTGACTCTGTTGAAGGATAAATTGACTTTATTATAGCCTCATAATCTCTGGGTGTAACCGCCCTGTACTGTGCGGAATATAGTCTAGGAGCCAAATACTTAATAGACGATAAATCTTCGATCTCCGTGCCACTTGAGGCACTCTGAGTGGTTGTTACGTTAACAACTGTGGATGGTCTAACTAATCCACCATTATCAGTTCTACTAAATGTTCCTTGGAAATCGAAGGAAGAAGCACCATTACTTTCTGACCCATTAGTAATCAAATATTCTATAGTAATTTTTTGCCCAGTTTCTATGGGTTTTCCAAAATAACCATCACCAAATAATACCTCAACTCTTTCATCTTGAACTTCCTGTATTAAAAAGATCTTAGAATCTTTGTTCAAATTGAGTATATTATCAACTTTTGAATATTCTGATCCAAGAGTATTATTACTATCAGATACATTAACAATAATTGTTGAAGTATCGATGCTTGAATTATCTAATATGTATTTTGAATCAACTGAAGTATTTGCTACAAAACTATTTTTAACATATGTACCTTGAAAAACCTCTAAATCAAAGTCTGCCACTCTATCACCAGCAGAATTAGTGTAAACTCTCTGTGTCAATGGTCTTAAAGTGGAAAATCTATAAGAAGTATCGTTTGCAGTACCTATACAGACCAATCCAGCATTTAAAGTTATTTGAGATATTTCAGCATTGGTATCTACAATTTTAACTTGGAAATTTATTCTTGCCTTTGCTGCAGTTTTTGATCTTGGAACGTACCCAATGTTCCTTGCCAGCGAAACTACGTTTTCTCTTATGGTTGCTGAGTCTAAAAATACCTCATTTGTTGCCAAATTAGCGTTAAATGAGTTAATATACGTATTATATGCTAAAGTATCGATTAAAACCGAAAAATTAGACCCTTCAAAGTCAAAATCAGTGAAATTAGAGTTTGATCTAAGGTATTTTTTAATTTCTGCCTTAATTTGAGTGAAATCAAGACTTGTAAATTGGGTATATGGCATTATTTTACCTAGTTGGTTCTAATAAAAAGGAAAATGATATTTTTGGTAGTCCTAAACCTACTATGTCAAAGAAAACTGTAACTTCAAATGTGTTTGAATCGGGTAATCCTTTAACATCACAAGCAACATTCTCTACTCTGGGTTCAAAGTTGTTAATTGAGGTCTTAATTTGGTCTCTAATTACCGTTACAGTGGTATTTGTATAGTTCTCAAACAAAGAATCACGCACATCAGTCCCAAAAATAGGATTAAAATACTTTTCGGTAGGTATTGTCTCTACTATATTCCTAACTGACCTTACAATTGCACGTTCATTAATCAAAACAGGCAAATCCTTCGTCACTGGATGAGGAACGAAGGAAAAACTTATATCTTTAAATGATCTAGACTTACGTTTAACGGCCATCTAAATGGTTTATTTAGTATTATCTCTCTTTATTTATACCTATTCTTTAAAACTATGTGAATTTAGTGGAAATTCCTCAACCCAAGAGGTAATTATGTATTTTGAACCGCCAATTGGAGGGTTTCCACGATGTGTCCAAGGCCAACTACAAGGAAAAATCAAGAATTTTCCCCTTTTTGGGGTAATTTTTTCTTGTTGGTACAAAAATTCTGTCTCACCACCTTCAAAATTATCATTTAGATATATCATTACCACTAATTGCCTAAAAGAAGAGTATGAATCTTTACCATCACCATCATAATGCCATTGGTGAAACCCTTCAGATGGATTAGTTTTTTGTATCTTACATGTTTTATGCTCAAACTCCCTTGTTTTTAGCACATCATACTTAGACATATAATGTTGCAGTGCCTCACATGATAGACGATTCCAATCATTATATACTTGGAACATGATATTATCATGAATATGGTTATGAACATAGACTGAGCTATCTTTCATCTGTAGGGGATTCAATCTAGGTTGTACTAAACCCCCAGTTTCAGTCATTTGTTCAAAGTAATCAATATATTGCTCACAATCTATATTACATTGATACTCGGATATAAAATTACCATGATCCGTATGAGCATTAATAAAGGGAGATTGATTCATCTCCCTTGCCCTCTAGTCCTTTTCTTTGCTTTATTTCGTGAAGTAGCGGAATACTTTGTATGTTTACCTTGTCCTTGACGAGACTTTTTCGGTATTGCCTCTACGAATACATTTCCGTTGATACCAGTTCTTGTTGCCATAATTAATCTTCAATAAATTGCGTTGTAATTGAGGTAGGATCTGGCATACCATCGATATAAAAATCTTGTGCCAAATCCTCTATCTTGTTAAAATAATCATCTTGAGAAAGGTTCTCGTGGATTACCTTACCATCAATTAGAATATTATAACGAGTCATTAGATCACCCTAGTCTTCTCATGACCTACACGAACACGAGGATCACACCAGATCTCAAACCCTGCCTCCTTCGCATCTAGGCAGAATGAAACATCCTCTCCACACATATCTTGTACTTCACCCGATTCAAAGACTTGCATCTTTGGAGCGAACCAAGGATAAGGCATTTCTTTATGTTCAAATACACCATGCTTAATAAGTAACCATCCAAAACCAGTGTAATCTACGGTGAATGGTTTCTTTCTTTTCGAGATGCTTTCGATGGTTTCGTGATTCATCACTCCTCCATTTGTTCTGAAGTCATCTTCTTCAAGCCAATGTGCTACCGAGGTGGTTTTGCCGTCTTCTGTACAATACCAACCAGCAGCTAAGTCCTTATCCATTAGAACGATCTGCCAAAACTTCTCAGTGTTGAATACAATGTCACTATCGATCCATAACTGATAGTCATATGGTAACTTACCGTCCCAAGGTAATTGGTCTGGTCCTCTTAATACATTTGCTCCGAGACACTTGCACCGAGCGAAGTTGACCATTGACGAATAATCTTGGGAGATCTGTATCGAAGCCTGTGCTTGGACAAGATCAAAGCATAACTGTACAAAACTTTTCAAAAATGTGTATGATACTCCACGACCTGGTAGACAGAATACTATTGTCTTTCCTTTAACGAGTTCTCTTGCTGCATCGTAATCCCACTCTGGTTCTTTCTGTACCACTGGGGATTTCGCTTTAACTGTAAATCCTTTTGCCATAACCTACGTAATGTTATAATAATATTATATCTCATTATGTAGGAGAAGTCAACTTAAATATACGTTACGGATAACAGTAACCTTTCCTTGGTATTAGTGGGTGTTGAGCTACTGTGAGGAATTGACCCATCAAAAAGCAACAACCGATTTTTCACACTTTCAACTCTTTCACCTGTTTCAAAATCAGTAAACCCATCATTAGTATTCATATAGATTAATGCTGTCTTACAGTTAGTTGTATGATCTACGTGTCTATCATGTATATACTGTTCTCCCTGATTGACAAACATCAATACCCTTGCCCTATGTAAAAACTGTACATTCAAAGATTGAAACAGATACAGGAAGTCATCATAGAGGGGGCTTTCTATTTTATTCTGAAAAAATAAACTATGTACAAAATAATAATGATTTAAATCTTCTTCAGGATCTTCTTCTATATTTGCTACTCTCTTCTGAAACATCCAAGGAAACTGTGTAGATGTTATTATCTCATTTAAATGATCGTAATACTCTTCTTGTAAAAAATCTTCAGTAACTTGCATCTTCTGCTATACCATTATCAAGTTCAATTTGTTCATA
>CENZ01041434.1_pt1 | contig 21680 bp, 19 predicted proteins | sample 361341 | NCBI WGS metagenome assembly CENZ01 (sample SAMEA2619782, study PRJEB7988) | marine metagenome | biome: marine biome (ENVO:00000447); feature: deep chlorophyll maximum layer (ENVO:xxxxxxxx); material: "saline water (ENVO:00002010), including plankton (ENVO:xxxxxxxx)" | depth 50 m
ACCGGACATCTCGATGTAGATGGCGCCTGGGTTTGTCTGACGAACCGCGTCGAATCCCAAGCCCCATCGGTCGAGTACACCGGGCGAGAAGTTGTCGATGACAATGTCTGCCTTGTCTGCCAGTTGACGCGCAATCGCTCGTGCCTCTTCGCGCTTCATATCGAGTGCCAGCGAGCGTTTGTTCCGGCTGAATGTCACATAGTAGGCGGAATTCGGATCATTTGCGCCCGTTGCCCGCGTGCGTGAGTTGACGCGGACGACATCGGCACCCATGTCCGCCATCAGACGTGTCGCGAAAGGTCCTGCGAGCACATGGCTGAAGTCCAATACGCGAAGACCGTCCAGTGGCCTGGGTGAGTTCGGAGATGGTATTGGCTTCTGGCTCGAATCACCGCCAGGAGAAGTGCTTTCATCCCAGATGTCCGGGACTTCGGTACGACGTGACGTCTTGATTCGCCAGGGCGTGTCGCTGAAGTGGTAGGGGGCACCAGGACCTTGCAGCTGTTTGTCATCAATGGAGTATTTGATCCACCAGTCACGCGCGGCCAGCTGCGGATTGTCGGCGACCTTTTCGATAGGTAATACCCAGCCGAAAGGCATATGGCGCTCCTGCGCCTCAAGGAAGAGAGCTTCAACGTCCTGTGTTGCGACCCAGGCTTTGGTCACGGCCATCAATCGCGGCATGAAGAGATGCTGGTTCTCAGGCTCTCGGTACTTCGGGTCGCGAAGGTCGGAGATGACGCCCACTTCTTCCAGCCAGTCCAGGTGTGCCTGGATGTTTGGCGTGGGGGTCACCATGATCGAGCCACCCCTGGCAGCCATAATTTCGTAGGCATTGGACCAGTGCAGACTACCGCGCCTTGGTAGTACTTTTTCCGGCCTGGCAGGTCGCGTGTGTGCATACCAGTGGTGCATCAGAACGTGCTCAAGACAGGAGACGATACATTCGTGTGCGGACAGGTCCACTCGTTGGGCAATGCCCTGTGTGCGCGAACAGTAGAGAGCGGACAGAGCGGCAATTGCAACATACGCACCGACCGTCATGAAATTCAGTTCACCAAATACCTTAAGGGGAGGGGTGTCCGCATCTCCGGTGGTGGCTGCAATTCCCCCAAGTGCGCCCGCGACAAGGTCAGGTGCCAGATAGTCAGACCAGGGTCCGTCGTTGCCGAACGATGTGGTGTCCACGATTACCGTGTCGTCGGTGTTCACGTCGATCAGGTCGGCACCGAACGATCCCGGAGTCGTCAGTAGTATGTCCGCAGCTGATGCAAGCTCTCGCAGGTGTGCAACGTCGGATGGCGAGTCACGGTCAATCGTGGTGAACGTACGACTGGACGCGAAGAAGAGATGGTAGAGGGAACTGGATCCCAGGTGCGGACCTCTCTCTCGAAGCGGATCGCCGTCAGGTGGTTCTGGTCGAACGACGTCCGCGCCCAGGTCCGCGAGGAGTTTGGCGCCATAGATTGCGCGTTCATCAGTCAGGTCCAGGATACGAAGGCCATCAAGCGCACCGTTATTCATTTGTTTCTCCTCTGACCAAAGGGTGGCGTAGGTGGGGCCATATATTGTGCCGTAGCCATGAGGGTAGTCGTTCGACGTGGTGATCGGCAACCGCCAAGAGAAGCGTGTCAGTCAGTGCAAGTGCGGTAACGTTTGGCAGTGGCTAGGGATACACTCCGCTCCAGGAGGTGATTTCTATCACACCGATATCGTAGGGTATCGCGCCATATGGCAGTCCCTGTGTGTCCACGATCTTGTGGGCAAGGTCGTGTGGGGGCTGGTCCCAGAGGATGACCCGGCGCTGAACCTGCTGCTTGAGCCCAAGTGTCTGAACCGCAAAGTCTCCGATAGCCTCTGGTTGCGTGTGGTTGATCTTCCAAAGATGTTTTCAGGTAGTGGTTACGATACAGATGGCGAATGTGTCATCGAGATGGTGGACGACGATCTTTGTGACTGGAACAACGGTCGCTACCTGTTGACTGTCTCTGGTGAGACAGCCGACGTTCAGCCCAGTAGCCGGGAGGCGGATCTGACCCTCGGACCACAGGGGATGGCGACCCTGTTGTCGGGACATTCCAGTGTCACCAGACTCCATTCAGTGGGTTGGGCGGAAGTTCGTGATATTGAACACATCGGAAGGCTGGATGCCCTGTTTGCGACCCGTTTCAGGCCTCATCTGTCTGTCGGTTTTTGAACCAGTCTTCAAGACGGCCCGGAGGAATCGTTCCTATGAGTAGTTCCCATGAATGAAACCAGCGCGTTGCGCGTGTTGGATATTTCGGAAGGTGTCGCAGGTTAATTCTGTGCAAAACTGATGGGTGTCCCGGGTGCCGATGTCGTGAAGGTTGAGCCACCGGCGGGTAACGCACTTCTCGCAATGGGCCCGTTTCCCGATGACGATTCAGATCCCGAAAAGAGTGCGAGTTGTTTCTTTCTCAATACCAGTAAGCATCGTGTTGTATTGGACCTGACAACAGCGGAGGGGCGTGGTCAGCTTGCGCGCCTTATCAGGCATTTCGACATTGTGATTGCGGGCACGAATGTTGAATCACTCGACGCCATGGGTATCGGCTATGACCAGTTGAAGGACTGGAACCCGAACGTGATCCTGACGACGATCTCGGGTTTTGGTTCCTTCGGACCGCACGCTGACTGGGAGGGATCACACCTCGTCAATTGTGCGGTGGGCGGCTGGGCGAATTTCTGTGGTACGCCTGATCGAGCGCTCCTGCAGGCAGGTGGTGCCATTACGGAAACACTGGCGGGGGCCTATGCAGCCACTGCAAGGTTGATCGTAGCGCTTGGACGTGCGCGCCATGGCGTGCTGAGTATATTGACGTCAGCGCATGGGAGGCGGTGTTGACCGGTGCGTCCATTCCAACGCTGATGTATGAATATCGCGGCGTGCTGCCAACCCGCGATTCCAGTGTAGGCTCTGGTGCAGGAGCGTCCTACATGCTGGAGACGAGTACCGGAACAATCGGTTTGAATGTATTGACGCGCGCGCAGTGGCGCATGTTGTGTTCGTTTCTTGATCGCGCCGATATTGCGGATGATCCGTGCTACGCAACCATCAACTGGTCGACTCCGGATGAGCGTCTCGAGGAGATCAGGTCGGCATTCCAGGAAGCATTGGCAGGACGAGCTGTCGAAGAGCTCTTTCACGCGGCGGCGAAGGCGAGAGTATCCTTTGGACTGGTTCCTGATCTGAAGGCGATCACGGAACTGTTGCCTCATGAGGAAAGAGGATTTTTCACCCAGCTTGATCACCCGGTAGCGGGTGAAGTTTCGGTGCCAGGGTTCCCTTTGTGTCGACCGCCATGGACCCGAAACCTCATCGGCCGCCGCTCCTCGGTGAACACGCGTCGGAGGTGTGCGGTGCACTCGACGCTGAACCAGGGGTCGCGTATCTGGACGAATCTGATCCAAAACTGCGATTGACGGGGGTTCGCGTACTGTACCTGTCGATGTTTTTTGCAGGACCGGTCGCTGCCCAGATTGCCGTGGACATGGGAGCGGACGTGATCAAGGTGGAATCGGTACAACGTATCGACGGTTGGTGCGGGAGTGCCTTCGGTGACACCGAGGAATTGCCTGCTTGGGAAGCCTCACCGTTCTTCAACAGGGTGAACCGAAACAAGGGGGACATCACGCTGAATCTGACCGATAGCTGGGGTCAGGAGATTCTGAAACATCTGGTAAGTGATGCGGACGTTCTGATCGAGAACTTCACACTCAGAGTGATGGCAAATTTCGGCTTGGACTCCGAGACGCTCAAGGCGATCAAGCCCAGGCTGGTGATGATCTCCCTGTCGGGGTTTGGTATGGGGACGTCATGACGTGACTACGTCGCGTTCGGAGTGTCGACTGAGCAGATGTCTGGTGTGTCGCACCTGACCGGGTACGAAAATGATGTACCGATATTTACCGGTATGACTGGGGGCGATCTGTTCGCTGGTGTGATGAGGATGATGGCAGTGACCGCAGCGTTACATCACCGTGAACAGACCGGGCAAGGGCAACACCTGGATTTCAGCCAGTTGGAAGCGTGTACCCTTTACCTCGGTGACGTGGTCACGGGGTCGACGCTGGCAGGCGTTGATCCGGGGCGAACCGGAAATCGTCACATCGCCCACGGAATGTAGCATTGTGCAGATGACCAATGGCTGGCCATCAGTTGCCAGTCAGATGCGCAATGGCAGGCGTTTTGTGAACTGGCGGGGTGGTTGGACTGGCAAGAACGGTTTGCGGATCTGCCTGCAAGGTGCGAGTCCATTGATGAAATAGATGCGGCCATCGACTCATGGACCGCCGGCCAGAACCACATTGACCTGATGAACGCACTACAACATTGTGGCGTTTCAGCGGGTGCGGTGATGAATGGCCCGCAACTACTGGCGGATCCTCATCTCTCTGCAAGAGATGCGTTCCTTGAGCAAGACCGGCCTGGTCTTGGGGTCAAACGCTATCCGAACCAACCATTTCGCCTACGCAACGCACCAGCGTCGCCGGTGGCGCGGGCGCCGTTACTGGGAGAGCATACTGAAGAGGTTCTGACCGCTTTGGTGGGTACTGCCCCCCTTGCGGCGCGACGCTAAACCTGATTTGGGTTGGCGGTGACCAGAAGGTCACCGTTATCGTCCACTGTGACCTTATGGATTCGAATGGCATTCATGGCAGGCGGACCATCGGGTTCGCCCGTTTTCAGGCAAAATCCCACGCCGTGGTAAGGGCACACCAGAAGCCCGTCTTCGATGGTGCCGCCTTCGAGTGGATAGTCCATATGGCTGCAATAGTAGGAAACCGCATGTAAGGAACCTTCGTGGTTCAACAGGAGTACCGGTTCATCATCAACCGTGATGCGCCTTTGGGAACCTGTTGGAAGTTCTGTCGCGGGGATACGGGTCATGTTGGTGATAGTAATAGTGGTGATGATCGTACTGATAGTTTGAAGGCAGTGTCTTGTGCCGGCATCATAGCGTTGCGTGACGGCGAGTCAAAATCCTCTAATACTAGATGTATCTCAAAGAAGCCGAGTTGAACCCGCTCATGAGGTGTGAAGCGCGTTCGGGAGTGGAATATGCCTGCCAAACTTGTTTGCTGGAACTGTGGGGAGTCGCTCGCGGACCAACCGATGCCGATCAGTCGGCACGATCAGTGCCCGGCATGTTATGAAGTCCTGCACTGTTGCCTTATGTGTCGCTTCTATTCACCGGGTAAGACGATTGATTGTGAGGAAGAGCGTGCGGCCCCCCCTGTCGAAAAAGCGACGGCTAACTTCTGTGACTTTTTCCGTCCAGTGAATCGGTTTGATGCGGTACGTTCTGGTCGAGGGGAGCAGGCGAGGGCCCAACTGGATTCTCTGTTTGGCGCGACCAATACCGAGGTTTCGATCAATGGGCAGTCAGATGGGGCACCAAACGACGATGCCTTGCGTAAACTGGATGATCTCTTTGATGACTGATCTGGGCAATCGAGCCCTTTGCTGGCGTTACGCCAGCCCTTTCGCGGCCGGTTCAGGAATCGTCCGTGGCCATCATACTGGCGTGATCGAACAGTTCAGGTAGCACCGCCATGAACTGATCGTTGCTGATGCCACTGCGTAGCAGCAATGTTGGATGCATCATGCGGCCGTCGTATGCCGGGTGGTGAACAAAGTCATCACGCGAGGACCACTGTGTGATCGAGAACATCGCAACAGCGGCAAGCACCACCGCCGCCGTTGAGAATTGCCTGACCCAGGGGGTCAGACGGGTCGCAATTGTCAGGACCACGTAGAGATAGGCGCCGCCGACAAAAACGTTCAATGCCGTCACCAGCAGAAACAGGCTTGAAGCGCCGGGCAGGTTGAAATACAAGGCGTACAGGACTGGCTCGACCAGCAAGGGTATGATCAATGCGACCAGCGTGATATTAACAAGCGCCCGGAAGCGAGACTGACCACGCAACAGCCGTCCAATCAATGCCCAGAAACCCGCGACGATGACAGGGCCAAACAATGCCCCTGCGAGGATCGAAATGATGGTTTCGAGGCGCACCTCACCACCGTCATAGGCGGTATAGAGTGTTATCCCGCTCAAACCTGCGAGGATGAGGAAGAGGCTGATCATCAGGGCAATCCCATCGTGGGAGATCAGGCGATGCTCGAGATCATACAGTGACAATGCGGGTGCGGTTTCGTGATCGCGGCTGAAAACCTGAATGTGTGACTTGCCGAGTGTTAGCTGCGCGCCGGATTCGAGTTGAACGTTTTCGATGTGCCCGCGTCCCTGTCTCGTGCCGTTACGACTGTCCAGATCTTTAAGCAGCCATTGTCCGGGTTCTCGCGTATCGAGAACGGCGTGGTAGGGATCGACATACGGATCATCCAATACCACATCGTTGTCCAGGGCGCGTCCAATGCGGATGCGGCTGGTGGTAGGGTGTATCAGGCGGGGCGCAGATCCCTCGGTAGTGACTCTGATGACAGGAGCTACCATGTGCCTGCCTCCATGAACCGGCGAGTAAATTGCACTGCAAGATCCCGAGTCGTTCCGGCGAGCGTAAAGTGGATCATATGCGCCTCGGTCTTGTCGTTCATGCTACCTTGCAGGAACAGGATGTCGAAGATCCCTTCGAAGTCCTTGTACGCGCGGGCACAGAACACACCTTTTGTGTTCATGGCAGCGTTGTTGTCGACAAAGTTCTCGTGACAGGCCCAGTTCCCTAGGTCCTGTTCCCGTCCACTGTTGCCCGGTCGATATCCGGAGAATATGCGTTCGTAGTAATTGTAGAACTGCGCACCGTTCAGGGTATCGGACTCAATCCAGTAGAATTGCAGCTCGATCTTCCCTGTGTTGAATCCACGATTGACAAAGATGTTGTGGTCAGTCTGGCACATTCTCTGTGCCCAGAACGGACGGTCGTCTGTTGCCTTGTCTTCATCGCGCGAATTTCCCCAACAACGGAGGAAACCGGTCATCTCGTTCAGTGCATGGGCGCCCCCGAGGGGAACCGTTTCCCAGTTCCCCTCGAGCATCTCATTGATCATGCGTTTGCTGTTGGCAGCAAGCTGATCGGCGATCGCGCGGTTCAGATCGTCCGGGGGTGAAGTTGCGGCTTCGGCGATCAGATCATTGAGGTTGCTCACTGGAACCAGGAAACTGATCTGGTTCCCTGACGTGGCGACGTTGACACCAATCACTTCATCGTCACCGTTGAACGCAGGTCCACCGCTCATGCCGGGATTCAACGAACCGGTAAAGTGCACGCGGGGACTCGCGCTATGGGGAATGAGGCCGTTGTAAGTGCCTGGGACGACGGTGAGACCCAGGTCATAGGGATAGCCGATGGAATAAACGCGATCGCCTTTGGCGGGTTCTCTTGTGGCAAGTGGGATGAAATTATCGGTATCAATATCCGTCGACAGGATAGCGAGATCATGTACTACGTCCACGTGCACGATACGCCCGATGTAGCTCATGACTTCATCGTCCTGTAGTACCTCGATGCGGTACTTGTCAGGCGAAGAGATGGCGCTTGCGATCACATGATAGTTGGTCGCGATGCTGCCATCGCTCGCAATCAGGAACCCGGAACCCGTGGAGCTCCGGGTATTTGCCGAGACGTCCATGACCCGGATCTGGTAGATCAGATCGCGGGTATTGTCGAAAGTGGCGCGTGCCGGGTCGATAGCGGCGACCACAGCATTCGAAAAACAGAGCAAGAGAACGACTGCGAAGCGTCGGCGGTATGCCGATAGTGTCATGGCTGTGATGTCCTCTGGGTCAAATGCTCAATCAGGAGACCGGTAGTGCCACAACTTCGTTACACAGACCCCCGCAACAAAAAGGCCTATGGAAACCACCATTGCGGGTATCAGTGCAGTGACCGTATCGAACGCCTCAATGATCTGTCCCAGGGTCATGACACCAATCGGAATCGCCACCAGCATACCAAGATTAAAAAGGGAAAGTATCCGCCCGAGATACCGGGATGGAGAAGCCTCCTGAAGGATGGTCCTTGCCAGATTGCTGGTCATTCCCATGTTCAGTCCCCACAGAAACAACAGGGCAGTCAGAAGTGTCTGGCCCGGTGCAAACCATACCAGCGCGACAACAACTGCGCGGGTGAGTTGGGAGATCACGTACAGTCTTCCTGGAAACCGCTGCGGGGCAATCAGCATCAACACGTTGGATAGTGACGCGCCGGTGTAGAAGACAATCATCAGGACACCGAGATCGGCTGCGCCGCCATCGTAGATCCGCTTGACCATATACGGTACGACGATATTGAAGGCCCCGGCGTTGAAGACCAGCGCGATGAAATTGATAGTGAGAACACCCAATACCACCGGGTTCCGCCATGCTGCCGCGACACCCTCCCGGATATTTGAGAGTGCAGTGGTTGTAGGGAGGTGTTGTTCCTGTGTCCTGGGGACGCGGGAGATCGCAACGATCGCGGCAGCGAGGCAGAGGCCCTGTACGATGAGCACGGTGGTCAGACCGATTATCTCCATGAAGCTTGCAAGCGTCAGAGCAGCAATCTGTACGATGAAACCGATGAGCGTGGCGGCACTCACGCTCCGTTGTAGCCTGCCCTGGGAAATGCGGTTCAGAATGGATTGCAGCGCTGGTGTTGAAAGCGCATTGGTCAGGGCGATGCCCAGGCCGAATAGAATCACCGACAGTTGGTGGAACTCATCAATGTGCACACAGAACGCCATCGCGATGGGTACGAGCCAGGCGATACCGTAGATTCGGATTAGCAGGGAGCGTGGGTCCATTCGATCGGCAATAGCACCACCCCATAACAGCGCAATGATCGCTGGAATCGCGACCGCTCCCTGTATCAGACCAGCCCGGTCAGCGGGGAGGACCAGCATGCCTACCAGCATCCAGGATATCAGCATGTTCTGCATGGACGTCGCGAAACCAGCAAATCCTGTGCTGGCCAGGTACGAAACCAGATGCCTCATGGCGTGAGTGCCTTCAGCTGACGCGGCCGGTTGATAAGGCGGGAGGCGGCCCTGTCCAGATTGTGCTTGGTGGAATCTTTACGTTCATATGATTCAATGATGACGAAATGCGTCCCAACTTGCATCCGTGTAGGTGTTGTTGGGTGAGTGAAATGGAGGATTGGCAGGATGGTAAAGTGCGGGCAGGAGGGTGCAGGTGACATTTCTTGGGATTGAGGGGTCCATAAATCTACGTGACTTCGGAGGATATCGGGCGTTCGACGGGGCGGAGATTCGACGGGGTTGTCTGTTCCGAAGTGGTGCGATGGTTAACCTGACGGCGAACGGCCTTGCACAGTTCAAGATGCTCGACATCACGACGATCTGTGATCTGCGCCGGGAGGAGGAAGTCTCAATGAGCCCGACGCCGGCCGTTCTCGATCCGCACCGACATCACATCCCGATCAGTACGGCGAGTACAATGGCGCTGCGTGCGTCACTCCGTGACAAGAAGCAGAATGCTGAACATCGGGCGGTTCACATGCGTGCGATGACCGAGGAACTGGCCCGTCATCATCACGACGAATATCGAAGGCTGTTTGAGTGCCTCCTGGGAACCAAAGGTGGATTCCTCCTGCATTGTTCAGCCGGTAAGGATCGGACGGGGTTCGGTGTGGCAATGATATTGCTGGCGCTCGGTGTGCCGCGTCAGGTTGTTGTACAGGACTACCTTCTCACGAATAAAGCAGAATGTTTAAGAGGCTTCATGGTGGACAGGATGGGCTCGACGCTTGATAGGGAGAGCCTAGAAGTACTGATGGGCGTTCGCGCGGACTACCTGGATGGTGCGCTGAATGTTGTTGAAGAAGACTTTGGATCAGTAGAAGATTATCTGGACAGCATCGGGGTCACTCCCAACAAACGCACAGCCTTGAAAGCGAGATATCTGGCGGGTTGAGAGGAATGTTCTATGTAGAACGGTCCCTCTGGCCCGACAGGTGTAACTAAATTCGGTGAGAGTGCTACTGACTAGCTAGTTTTTCGCGAACCACTCTTTCATGTCACCCTTCTGGGTTCGTGCAAACCGAACCAGTGACATCCCGTTGCACGCGACTCTTTTTATGTCGCGCCGATTGATGTTCAGTTCTTCAGCTTTCTTTCTCAGGGCTGCTTTGGACTCCAGAGCGGCCATACACAGTTCGCTATACTGATTGTCACTGGTCACATACCGTTGGCCGTCAACAATCACTTTGTTGTCCGCGGCGGCGGAGTGGGTCAGTGCAAGTGAGAAAGCGATCGCAATGTATTTCTTCATGCATCTATCTCCTGTCTCATTCTTCTCGTACGGGACTTTTCGTACTGATCTTTGTACTCGAGGAGGAGTACGGGGTCATTTATAGAACATTAATAATCTTTATACAATCTTTATTTAGATAACGCCAGGGTCGTAAAGACCTCTTCACAAAGCCAGGTGAGAGATGGATTATGTATATAAGATTATGAAATATAAAGATTTATATGGTTATATATTATATTAAGATCACGTAAATGCACAATTTATTGAATCTTAATATTTGGGAGGCGCGGACGAGCGGGCGATTTTTGTGCTTATTCAGCAATGGGCGATGCCTTTGGATCTGGTGCACTATTCTTGGTTAGATGATGGCACATGAAGTCAAACGAGAAGTTGATTTCCTGTGTCGGTACATCCGGATGAAGTCCGGGATTCGCATGGATGCGCTTGTCATCGGTTGCCAGGGCATCAAACAGGTCCAGATAGCTGTTGCGGTCGAATAATTCATCTTCCAACTGCATCAGGAACAGGACCGGGCAGTTGATCATGGCCGCCGCTGCCATCACCTCAAACCCATTAGGGAAGTGTTCACCGATCCCGAGTAGACCAAGCGTCGCAACCGTAAAATCGTCCCGAGCACCTACCAGCGGAACCCCGAATATTGATCCCATCGAAAGACCAAAATACGCCAGCGGTGTCGTGCCGACCTGCTGATGGCCCTGTGCGGCCTCGATGGCAACCTGCCAATCATCGGTCATCTCGGCGATACACTCAGAACGGGCCAGTTCAGCTCCAAACGCCGTTCGCCCACCTTCTCCCTGTTGCCTCAGACCATGGACCGGACCGTCGATCGACAGGACGGGAAATCCGCGATCTACAAATCGACCGGCCATGTGTGTAATGGGTGGTTGATATCGATCGCCTGAAGCACCGTGGCCGAAGCAGATCAGGTGCGGTGACAACGCATCATCCAGTAGTTGTGTCGGGATCCAGAGTGCCCCTGTGACGTCACGATCACGTGATGTTGCCAGATGAAATTCCAGTGTTTTACGGCCATTTGTGTCCGTCGCGTCCTGCCAATTCGTCATCCTGGGCTCCTTCATTCTTTGGAGTTTTCTCCGGATTATCTGGTCCGGATTCGTTACCCGGATTCTACCTCGTTTGTCACGACGCCCAGTTCACTCGCGAAGATCCGGCAGCTGGTAGCCATCCGCTTCCAGGTTGGCTCGAATCGTCTTCTTGTCGAGCTTACCGGTAGACGTGAGCGGCAGACTGTCTACGGGGATGACATCATCGGGTAGCTGCCATCGTGCGAATCGACTTACACAATGCTCGAGGACCTGGTCGGTGGAGACTGACTGGCCCTCATTCAATACAACCAGCGCCACGGGACGTTCATCCCATTTGGGGTGAGGTTGGGCCACCACAGCCGCCTGGCTGATGGCTTCCAGGGCAACAATATGGTTCTCTAGGTCGACCGATGAGATCCACTCGCCACCCGACTTGATCAGGTCTTTCGATCGATCTGCGATCATCAGGTACTGGTCCGGGTCAATCTTCGCGACGTCACCCGTGACGAGCCAGTCCTGGTGAAATTTTTCGGGCTGCGGGTCATTGAAATACTCACTGGCGATCCACGGCCCTCGAATCAGGAGTTCGCCAACGGATTCTCCATCATGAGGCACAGGATTGAATGACTCATCGAAGATTTCAATCTCGAGACCCGGCATGGTCAGTCCCGCTTTGCTGATGTTTTCAAACTGCTGGTCCTCCGTAAGCACGAGGTGTGATCGCTTGGCGACCTTTCGAGACAATGTTCCGAGCGGGTTTGTCTCCGTCATACCCCACGCCTGGATCATTTCTATACCCAGGGTGTCCCAGTACCAGCGCATCATGGCGAGCGGTGGTGCGGAACCCCCACAGATGAGCCGATCGAGTTTTGACAGATCGAATGGGTCTGGATCCTTCTGGACAATTTGCATGACACCCTGCCAGATCGTAGGGACACCTGCCGAAATCGACACTTCCTCATCCGACATTAGCCCGATCAATCGATCTGGCTGCGTGAAGCGGTGCGGCATGACCTGCTTGCATCCCAACATTGACGCGGTGAATGGCAATCCCCAGCCCATTGCGTGGAACATCGGCACAATGCCGCAGAGTGCGTCACGCGCTGAGAGCCCCATGGCATCGGTCATCGCTTCGGTAATTGTATGGAGATAGGTGGAGCGATGGGTGTACATCACACCTTTGGGTTTGCCCGTGGTACCACTGGTGTAGCAGAGCCCCATGGGTGAATTCTCGTCGATCTCCGGCCAGTCGTATTCTGTCGGCTGGCCATCAATGAACGACTCATAGTCGGCCTGTTCAGGGAATGCACTTTCACCAGACTCACCATGTCGGCAAATGACAAGCAGTTCGACCGACGGAATCTTGTCCAGAATGGGATCGAGCAATGGCAACAGGTCTTCATCGGCAAAGATGATCCGGTCCTGCGCGTGATTGATGATGTATTCGAGATCCGCGGGTCCAAGACGGATGTTCAGCGTGTGAAGGACCGCTCCCATGGAAGTGACACCCTGGTAGAGCTCCAGGTGCCTGTAGTTATTCCACATGAAGCTCGCTACTCGGTCACCAATCCCGACACCGTGGCCGGCGAGTGCTGAAGCCAACTGGTTGGCACGTTGCCAGGTCGCCTGCAGTGTTTGTCGATGTTTCCCATCTTCCTGGAGAGTGACGACCTCGACGTGGGGGTCTAGGGCGGCACCTCGTCCCATGATTCGGGACAGGAGCAGCGGTGTACGTTGCATAGTCATGACAGTTCTCGTGCGTGTTTTGTCTACAGGCCAGCGAGCCAGTCGTCGTCGGAATCCTCTGAGATATCTTCGAAGAGCGGTGTCGACAGATAGCGTTCACCGGTGTCGGGTAGCATCACGCAGAAGGTTGAACCGGCTGGCGCCGATGCTGCCACATCTAGCGCAGTGGCCATCGTTGCGCCCGCTGAGATGCCGCAGAAGATGCCTTCCTCGGCGGCGAGTCGCTTGGCAGTGGCGATGGCGTCAGTATCTGATACCGGATGGAGTTCATCAATGACAGAGGCATCCAGGACTTCCGGAACAAAGTCGGGTGTCCAGCCCTGGATCTTGTGAGGATTCCAATCGCCACCGGATAGCAGTGAAGCGTTTTCAGGTTCGGTACCGATGATCTTGATCCCTGGCCGTGCTGCTTTCAGAACCTGGCCGACGCCTGTGATGGTGCCGCCGGTGCCCCAGCCGCTGACGAAATGGGTCAGTTCACGCCCGGCGAAGTCTCGTAGAATCTCGGGTGCCGTGGTGTTGCGGTGATACGCGGGATTGGCAGGATTCTGAAATTGCCTGGCCAGAAACCAGCCATGTTGTGCTGCCAGTTCCTCCGCCCGGCGTACCATGCCGGACCCGCGTTCAGCGGCGGGTGTCAGTATGACCCGGGCACCCAGTCCCTTCATGATCTTTCGGCGCTCGATGGAGAATGACTCTGCCATCGTGGCAACAAAGGGGTATCCCTTGGCAGCACACACCATGGCCAGTGCGATGCCGGTATTTCCGGATGTCGCTTCAACGACGGTCTGGCCCGGTGAGATGGCACCTGTAAGTTCTGCATCTTCAATTATGGCGATCGCCAACCGGTCCTTTACGGACGCGAGAGGATTAAACGCTTCCAGCTTGGCGTAGATATTCTGGTTATCGGGACCAATGCGATTGATTCGAACGATCGGCGTATTCCCGATGGTTTGGAGGACGTTGTCGTAAATCATAGTGGGTCTCCTGATGGGGCCTGAACGGTAACGCTACGTCCTCTCACAATCAAATGATCCGGTGCAGCTTCACAGGCACCTTCTCCCTGCATTGGTTGTAATCGGTCTCTGATTCGCTATGTTGTGGCACAAACAATGACCAATCCGTAACCGCGGTATTCTTATGGCAGACGACGTGACTGAACAAGACGTGATTTACGAGCAGCGTGAGCAGCTTGCGCTGATTACGATCAACCGCGCGGAGAAGCACAATGCTATTTCACTGGCCACGCTATCTCAGCTCCAGGCGTCAGTGTCGCGTGCAGCAGAGGATGAGTCGGTGCGGGTCATCGCGATCACCGGTGCGGGAGGCAGGGCTTTTGCATCGGGTTCTGACTTGAATGAGGTGTTGGATCGAGACCTCAGGAAGGCGATGGAACCCATCGTTCAAGGTCTCGCAGAGCAGCTAGAGAATCTTCCAATACCAACGATAGCGGCGATTGACGGCATCTGTATGGGAGGCGGTCTGGAAGTTGCCCTGGGTTGTGACTTGCGGATCTGTACACCACACAGTCGGTTCGCAACACCCGAAGGGAAACTTGGGATTATTCCGGGTGGTGGTGCCACAGCTCGACTGCCGAGGATTGTCGGCGCTGGATGGGCCATGGAGATGATGCTGATGGGGGATCCGATCAACGCGGAACGCGCGCTTCAGGTCGGACTGGTCACGCGTATCGTGGAACCTGAGATGCTGCTGGCTGAAGTTGAGAAGATGGCGGCACACCTTGCAACGTTCGCACCGTTTGTTCCTCACTTCATGAAACTGATGGTCAACAAGGGCATGGAGGCGAGTCTCAATGGGGCGCTTGCGATGGAGAAGCTGGGGCAGGGTGCATTGCTGCTGACAGAGGACAGCCGGGAGGGAATTACTTCGTTTCTGAATAAAACCACCCCTCAATTCAAGGGCAAATAGAAAAGCAGCGTCCACGCGTTGCGTTTCGTGGTGAAGTCAGACCATTGATTGACGTCGTACGGCCCGGATCGCGTCAAGCGTAAAGATGACGATACCGATCCAGATACAGGTGAACGTGATCAACCTGTCGATGCCAAACGGCTCGCCATAAACCAGGACGGCAATCACCAGCGTCATGGAAGGTGCCAAATACTGGAACATTCCCATGGCGGTCAGCGATATCCTTGTTACGGCGGCGTTGAAGCATAGCAGCGGAAACGATGTAACGAGGCCAGCGGCCACCAGAAGCAGGTCAACGGTGATAGAACTGTGGATGAACCTGAGGTCACCGTTGTTGGCGAGAATCGCGAGGCAACCCAGTGCCGGAGGCAGCAGGATAAGCGTTTCGATGCAAAGTCCACCGATGGCATGAACATTCATCCGCTTGCGGACCAGACCATACAGGCCAAAACTGAAGGCAAGTGCCAGTGCGATCCATGGCACCGAACCGTAGCTGATCAATTGAAACGCGATACCGAAGGCTGCAATCACGATCGCCGCAAACTGCCATCGATTAAGTCGTTCCCCCAGAAAGACCATACCCAGTAACACAGACACTAGTGGATTGATGAAATAACCCAGGCTCGCTTCAACGATATTGTCGATGATGACTGCGTAGATATAAGCCCCCCAGTTGATGGTCAGCAGTCCTGCAGAGAGCGTAATCCAGGGCCAGTGTCTGCGCGGTAGTTTCAGCGTGGACAGCTGTCCGGTGACTGTCAGCAATCCGAGTAACAGGACGACTGACCAGACCACGCGTTGTGCCAGGATTTCCCATGCGCTGACCTCGTACAGCCATTTCAGGTAGATGGGTAGCAAGCCCCACGCGAGGTAAGCCGCAAGGGCAAATAACGCTCCCTGAATGCGATCGGGTAGTGGGTTGGCTGGCAACATGCCGCGCACTATAACGGTATCTGATCTCCCTGGTGCGCGCAGCCACGGATATTGGATTCAGCTAGTTCACGTCGATTTAGCTGCCGCCCACCTCTTTACTGCGCTCAGACTGATTTGATGACTCGCCGGTCCTGACTGGTAGTAACACCCACCAGATGGCCTTTGACCTTAGAGTCCTTCCATCATGTGCGCTTCGGCAACAGATTCGTTGAGGATGACGCCGAGGCCAGGCTCAGTCGAAGGAATGATATACCCGTCTTCCCAGGTGATGGGTTTCTCAAGAATCTCTGCGTGGAAACCATCAAACTTGCCGATGCTCTCCTGTATGAAAAAGTTGGGGCTGCAGGTATCCACCTGGATGTTGGCGGCAGCTTCGATGGGTCCACAATAAAGGTGTGGCGCAATCTGCGCATAGTACGCTTCTGCCATTCCTGAGATTTTTTTCGCCTCCAGGATACCGCCCACACGCCCCAGCGCCATCTGAAGAATGGAAGCCGCTTGTTTCTCAAGTAGTTCACGGAATTCAAACTTGGTAGAAAGCCGCTCGCCAGATGCAATCGGGATGGTGGTCATCTGGGCGACCCTGGCCATTTCATCCCGGTTCTCCGGTGGTACCGGCTCTTCGAACCATTGTGGGTCGTATTGTTCTATGCGACGCGCAAATCGAATGGTGCCGGATGTGGTGGACTGGCCATGAGTTCCGATCAGGATGTCGCAGGCGCCGCCTACCGCTTCCCGTACGCTGCGCACGACGGCCTCGGCGTTCTCGAGTAGGTCAAGGGGAGGCTCCCGCGGATCCGCGTTACCCATTACGTCAATCAAGGGGTCAAATTTGACGGCCGTAAACCCTTCGTTGAGATAGAAGGCAGCACGTTCGCCTGCCAGCTGCGGGTCAGTGTGTGGGTTTCCACGGCGGGGATCACTGGGATCGCCATACAGGTAAGTGTACGAGCGAAGTCGATCGTGATAACGCCCGCCCAGGAGATTGTAGACCGGTTGGTCGAGGGTCTTGCCGATAATGTCCCAGCATGCCATCTCAAAGGCAGAGAGTAGTCCCAGCACCGTGTGGTCTGGGTGCTGGTGGTGATCATTTCGCTCGTAACCATCCCCGTAATAGACCTGTCGCCACAGTCGCTCAATCTGAAACGGGTCTTGGTCGATGAAGTAGGTGTCGCCAAAGTCACGAATCATCGCCACGATCGTTCTTGGGTGGAATGGGACCTTGTAAGCTTCGCCAATCCCCTCGATTCCATTGTCAGTTGTAAGTTTGACAAAAATCCAGGCTCGACCGCCGTGATGGGGGCGAGGGGTTTCTATCACGTATGGTTTGACGTCGATGATCTTCATGGTCGTCTCTTCACTGCATTGATGATGAACAGGTTCTATCGATCATAGGATCTGATAACGCGACCGCCACGGTTACCGGTGAGTTCGTCGTTCTCAAGCGTGATGGTGCCGTTGCAGACGGTCGCATGGTAACCTGTTCCACGCTGGATGAATCTGGGCGCGTCGAAGGGCATGTCATGGACAATCTCTGGCTGGCGTTCAGCGACCTGTTCAAAGTCGATGACATTGAGGTCTGCTTTCTTACCGACAGCAAGAACACCACGATCGGACAACCCCAAGAGGTTCGCCGGCATCGATGTGAGCTTTCGAATGGCCTGGGGCAGCGAAAGCGCGCCCTGGTCGCGTACCCAATGGGATAATACGAAGCTCGTACATCCACTGTCGTTCATCTGGCTGACGTGCGCGCCTGCATCACCCTGGGCAGGGACAACCCAGTCTGTCTTGATCAGTTCTTCAACACCGTCGATATCGACATTGAATCCACGCATGTGAAACAGTGCGTTGCCGTCTGATTCGTCGGTCAATCTTAGCCAGGTCTCTACCGGATGTTCACCGGCGGACTGAGCCATGTCATACAGGCTTTCGTTCAGTGCGTGGGTATAGCGTGGACGATCTTTGTTGCCCATCCAGAACCAGCGTCTGGTCGCCTTGCCATCTGTCCTGTCTTTGATCTCGTTGATGAGCTTTTCACGGAAGTAGGGTTCGCGTATTGCCTGCAGTCGATGTTCAGCGGGCATATCGTTCAGCTTCTTCCAGCTGTCTGAACGAAAGAAATTACCCACGAGGAGACCGCCAACACCGCCGCCTGCACGCGGGACTGTGACCGATGCGACGTTCAATCCCGCAGACAGCAATTGCTGGACTCGAACGTCCTGTTTGTTGACACCCATCTCGACGTTGGCGGAAAACAAGGCACACTGGGCGACCTCTGCTTCATAGGCTAACAGCTCGAACTCATCGTCGAATCGCATGTCGGTTGGCATGCCAAACACGGTCTGCATGATTCCTCCGTGCGCACCCACTTCCCGAGCGATTGCGCGAATCTCATCCCTGTGCGCATATGTACCGGGTATGGCCCGTCCGTCCGGGAGATGATGTCCCGACATCCGATTGGTGGAGAAACCGATGGCGCCTTCCTTGACCGATTGACCAGCGAGTGCCGCAATCTGTCTGACCTCGTCGATGGACGGTCTTCTAAGGCCGGTCCCTTCGATGTCATCGATGGAGTCACTGTGGTAGCGATGACGGGTTGCCAAGAGATCCTGTAGATCACCTTCTGGTTCATCGATACCGCGATCACCCATGACGTAGTAGCGGAGCGCACAGTGACCAACCATGCCGCAGACGTTGATCGCCGGTGCCATGGCTTCGATTGAGTTGAGATATTCTCCGTAGGATTTCCAGTTCCAGGGCAAGCCCTCGAGAATCGCGCGTCTGGGGATATCCTCAACAGTCTCCATCATGGCGGCGAGCAGACCGTGGTCATCGGGCTTGCAGGGAGCAAAGGTCACACCGCAGTTGCCGAGTAGCGCAGTGGTGACGCCGTGCCAGGAGATCGAAGTGACTTCCGGATCCCAACCAATCTGCGCATCTAGGTGCGTGTGCAAGTCTACGAATCCAGGCGTGACGATCAGTCCACGCGCGTCGATGTCACGCTTTCCCGGTGCAGAAACCCGGCCTATTTTTGTTATCTCCTTGCCGTCGATTGCGATATCGGCCGTGTACGGTTCGGCACCGGTTCCGTCGACAACTGAACCGCCGCGAATGATCAGATCATGACTCATGACAGGGGTCTCATGTTGATGAAGGTCACAACATAATACACATTCGACGACGGTCGTCGTCAATCAGTGGAGAAGATTGCGCGTCAGAGGACGAGCGATATGAGAGAGAAAGATCCGATTTAACAGAACAACAGAGGTTGCATCTATAGCCCAGTAAGTGAGTCTTCAAAAAAGAACACGTCGTCAATGAGAGGAGTCTGATCATGTTAAGACGCACGCTGCACTGGGTACTGGTTGTTGTCCCCGCTTTTATTTTCGTTCAATCGCTGTTCTTCAAGTTCAGTGGGTCACAGGAGACAGTTATTATCTTCAATACGATCGGTGACTGGATGGCGGGGTTGCCGGTGCTATCGACGGTTGCTGCGCCTTTCGCGATGTTCGGGGGTACCGTGGTCGGCATGGTCGAGTTGGTCGCAGCGATCATGTTGCCGATTCCACGTACACGCATCTGGGGTGCTCTGACCGGACTGACTGTCATTTCCGGTCCGATCTTCTTTCACCTGTTTACGCCGCTGGGTGTCAACCGGATCGTTGACGCAGCAGGCAACACCGATGGAGGTGCCCTGTTCATCATGGCCTGTATCGTCTGGCTCTGCTGCGCCGCAACCACCTACCTGAATCGTGATCGCCTGCCGCTTTTCTCCCGGGCAATTCCTGTACCTGCGTAAGGTCTCAGGAATCCAGAGAGTTTAAAGACGCGTTGTTCCGGTAATGCCTTCGGCCTCCAATCGCTCATAGTCAGCGGTTGTGAGGCCCAACTCCTCGGAGAACACTTCCTGACTGTGTTCACCAAAGCGCGGTGAGACCTCTACAGGTGGACGTCCGAGACTCTTCATGATCCAGGGGGCCGTTGCATAATAGTGCTGTCCACATTCAGCGTGTATCAGCTGAACCATGAAGCCGCGATCGAGTACATGTTCACTTGGATCGGCATAGACCGGCTCAAACGGCTGCACAGCCGCAGCAGCGACACCTGCCTGGCACAGTCGAGTTTCCAGGTTCGCAGCGGTATCCTCGGCCACGATAGTGGCCAGTAGATCGTCGAGACGAGATTCAGCCTCCTTCCTGCCGGCTGCATCCGATAGTGTTGTATCGGATGCTTCTGCCATCATGCCCAGCGTCACGCAGAGTGCCTGCCATGATTCGTTGGAATCGACCGCAATGGCCAGCCATTCGCCGTCACAATCCTGGTAGACGTTGTGCGGCGCATGTAGAGGGTGTCGGTTACCCCGGGGCCCGGGAATTTCGCCGGTTGCATCACAGTGCAGCATACCGTCGCCCATCTGTACCGCGACGGCTTCCATCATCGCCTCATCGATGCGCTGACCTTGACCGGTTTTGTTGCGGTGATGGATCGCAGAGAGGATTGATGCTGCAAAATAGTAACCGGTGATCGGGTCAGGAATCAGCCCGGCGGTATTGGCAGCCGCGTCATCCTCGTACCCGTGTACGGAGGCAAACCCTGACATGGGCTCAGTGGTTGCACCATTGGCTGGAAACTCCGACCAGGGTCCCTGTCGTCCGTAGCCCGACAAGGAGGCAAAGATAATGCCCGGTTTCTTTTCACGAAGGGTCTCCATGGTGATGCCCCAGTTGCTCATCACGTGTGGGCTGAAATTCTCTGCCACCACATCGAAGCTCGGCAGCATCTGCCAGAACATGGACAGCCCTTCCTCACTGCCCATATCGAGCGTAATCGCTCGTTTGTTCAGGTTGACCGAGTTGTACATGCCGTTGGTGTTGAGAGGGCTCTGCTCTTTGTTCTCATCCCGGATGGCCGGAGGCACCGGTGCACCGGCACCTCGCCACACATCAGGACGCTTGCGAGCTTCAATCTGAACCACATCCGCACCCAGGAGTGCTAGGAGTTCGGTTGCAAAAGTCCCGGACCACGCCTGTGTGAAGGTGAGCACGCGGACACCAGAGAGAGGCTGGGTGCTTTTGTCACCGTCGACGATTGCCTGGGGCTGCGTCTTTCTGCCAGAATCGCCGTTGTGTTCACCGAGTGCGGGCGCGTCTCGATGGTGTTGATAGGGCGTTTCTGACAATTTTGCGGGGGCGCCCGCGGTGTTTCTTATCTTACCCCCCAGGTTGGTCTGCATGTGGAATGAACGAGCCTTCATCTGTTCACAATGCAGGAGTTCCTGCGCGTTCTGCACGACACCCGCAATACAGTGAAGTTGTGCCAGTTTGTTGAAAATATCCCACTTGTTACGGGAAATAACAGAGTCTGCGAGCGCCTGGCCGACAGGCTTCAAATCCTTCTGTTGGCGACCCAGTACCGGTATAAACACCTCATCATTGGCGAACTCGTCGACCCCAAGATAGGTCAGTGCATCTGTCCATCGTTTCCATTCCCCAAAGCCAAAGTTGATATAGCCGTCACTGGTTTGCCAGAGCGGGCCAGGCTTCTCTTTCGTGCGAGCACCCGTGACCCCGTAGCGAACCCGGTCACCTCCGATGTAGTTGCCCATGAGTGCCCAGGGATAGCAGGTGAGCGACAATGCTTCGAGCTGACTGAGGTCAACGGTCTCGCCCTGGCCGGACTGTTGACGGCGGATCACTGCCGCAACGCCTGACACGAAGGCAGCGACACCGGTGATGTATCCGGTTTGTTGGACGGGGAGTTGTAATGGGGG
>CENZ01202491.1_pt1 | contig 21602 bp, 16 predicted proteins | sample 361341 | NCBI WGS metagenome assembly CENZ01 (sample SAMEA2619782, study PRJEB7988) | marine metagenome | biome: marine biome (ENVO:00000447); feature: deep chlorophyll maximum layer (ENVO:xxxxxxxx); material: "saline water (ENVO:00002010), including plankton (ENVO:xxxxxxxx)" | depth 50 m
GCCTGTCACGCCGGTGGTCGCGGGTTCGAGTCCCGTCCGCTCCGCCAATTCTTATTTGGCACCCGGCACACGCCGGAAAAGGGAATCATCCGGGACGTCTGGGGTAAAGTTTCCTGACAGGGTCCCAGATGACGAAGCGACCCACGCCATAAATAATACAGAACTGAACGACTATGCTAACCGCTATTAAGGATCGTGCCTCGGGATGGATTGCCTGGGCGCTCGTTTTTCTGATCTCCATCCCTTTTGCACTGTGGGGAATCAACTCCTACTTTGAGGGTGCCTCAAAGATTGTCGTCGCATCGGTGAATGGTGTCGACGTGGATGAGGCGGTTTATCAGCAGGCACTTTCCGAGCAGCGCCGGTCTCTCGTTCAGATGATGGGCCGTAACGTCGACGCTGAATTCTTCGCCAGTAGCCCCTTTAAACTCGAAGTGCTGGATTCTCTGATCGATACCCAACTGCAGGCAGAATATCTCGCAGATCGGGGTTATCGAATTACCAACGAACAATTGTCGGAGCGCATTGGAGCTTTTCCTGCGTTCCAATCAGAGGGCCTTTTTGATCCTGCCAGATATGAAATGCTGCTCCAGAATGCGGGGCTGTCGGCAGAAGGATTTGAGCGCCAGCAGCGCCAGCAAGGCGCAGTGGATCAGTTGCGAATCGGCTTGCGGGCGACCTCACTGGTCGTATCCGCGATGACTGACCGCGCTATCGCTCTGTTGATGCAGGAGCGTGTTGCGCAGTTTACGATTCTTGAACTAGAGCCGTTTAGCGAGGCTGCACAGATCAACGAAGACGCGGTACTTGAAGAATACGAGAAGCATAAGGATCGCTATATCCAGCCGCCCCAGATGCAAGTGGATTATCTTGCGCTGTCGGTGGATGCGCTGGCAGCCCAGGCGGTGGTTACGGCCGAGGCAGAGCAAGCCTTCTATGATGACAATACCAGTCGTTTCACGCAGCCGGGGAGTCGCACTGCCAGCCACATCCTGATCAACGTCACTGGGGATGCCGAGGAGGCCGAGGTGGCAAAGGCGCTTGAGAGAGCGCAAGGACTGGTGAACCAAGGCAGAGACGGAGGGGATTTTGCCTCACTGGCCCGTGAGTACTCAGATGACCCCGGTTCCGCAGGGCGCGGCGGAGACCTTGGTATTATCCGGCCCGGCACGATGGCGCCTGAATTCGAGGCGGTAGTGTTTGAGCTGAATCCAGGCGAGATCAGCAATCCCGTCCGAACCGACTACGGCTGGCATGTGATCATGCTGACCGATCTTCGGAAAAGTGTGGTGAGTCCTTTTGCTGAAGTACGCAGCGAGATCAGGTCATTACTGGCGCGCGAGTGGGCTGAGGGGCAATTTATGGTCATGGCGGAAGACTTCCAGAACATGGTCTTTGAGCAACCAGGCTCGCTTGACGCAACCGCAGATTTTCTCGGTCTTCCAATCCAGCGTAGTGGCTGGTTTTCGCGTAACACCGGTGAGGGGGTCGCGAGCCACGCTGCCGTGCGAGATGCGGCTTTCAGCGAGGAAGTCCGTGTCGACCGTCTGAACAGCGAGATGATTGAGATCGATAGCGATCTGTTGATCGCGGTGCATTTTGCGGATTTCCGTGACCAGCGCCAAATGGATCTGGAAGACGTCAGCCAGGAGATAGCCGATGATCTCCTGGCGCAGGCAGCGCTCGCTGGTCAGGAAGAAACTGCCGACAGGATGATGGATCAGCTTCGCGCCGGTTCACCCTGGGCGAGTGTTCTTGAGGGGGCCGGATTGCCTGTGTACGATCTTCCACAGGACGCTGAAGATATTTCTGATCCAGATGACCAGCGTGTCGCGCAAGCGGTCTACGCGGCACCCGTACCTCTCGCTGGGCAGTCGGTTTACGGGGGTACTCGGCTCGATGCCGGCCGTTATGCGGTGTATCGGCTGGCGGAGGTGGTGTCAGGCAATCCAGACGAGATCAGCCCGGAGGAGCGCGAGCAGATCAGATCGCTGATCAGCGCACGGGTCGGAGAAGAACTGTACGCAGGGGCGAGCCGTGCTTTGCGGTCGGCCGCCAGCGTCGAAGTCTTTGAGGAAAACCTATAGGCTGAGAGCTTCCGGGCCTTCGTTGGTCAGGATCCGTTGGCAACGTTCGGACTGATACCGACTGTATTGAATCCGCCATCAACATAGGTAATCTCTCCTGTGATACCAGACGCAAGGTCAGAGCACAGGAATGCTGCCGTATTTCCTACCTCCTCGATGGTCACTCCCCGACCCAACGGTGCCGTGTCTTCATAGAAATTCAGCATCTGCTTTAATCCCTTGATCCCAGAGGCCGCGAGTGTTTTGATCGGCCCGGCAGAGATACCGTTAACCCGTATACCCTCTGAGCCGAGAGACTGCGCCAGATAGCGTACATTGGCCTCAAGACTCGCTTTGGCCAGACCCATGACGTTATAACCCGGCATCGAACGCTGTGAGCCGATATAGCTCAAGGTCAACATCGATCCGCCTGAGGGCATCATCGGACGCAACGCGCGTGCCAGTGCGGTAAAGCTATATGAACTGATCTCGTGGGCCGTTGCAAAACCGGACCGGGTGACCGAGTCCAGAAACATCCCCTCCAGTTCCTCCCTCGGCGCAAAGGCAATGGAGTGCACGAGAATATCCAATTGCTCCCAATGTTCTTGCAATGTCGTCTGCAGTGATTCGATATCACTGTCCTGAGAGACATCGCACCGGACAGTTTTCTCAAATCCCAGCTCTGCTGCAAACTTTTCTGCTCGACCCCCCAACTTGTCATTTTCGTACGTGAGTACCAGTTCCGCACCCTCCCGGGCCATAGCCGTTGCAATGCCCCAAGCGATTGACCGGTTCGAAGCCACGCCAGTCACCAGCGCGCGTTTACCTGTGAGAAATCCCATCCCAAGAAATGTCCGTGGTTAAATTGGATATGACTAGGGTTTTATCCCAACACCAGTAAAGAGTCAAAAGTCGTTGATGTCAAAAAAGGAGAAAGTGGCTGTTGTCGCGCTGGACGCGCAATCCCTGCCGAGAGCGCAGGCGCTTGCTTTGCGTCTTAACACTGCGGTGTCTTGCGATCCTAATGCGGTCTCAGGAATGGTTCTCGAAGTATCTCAGGACAGACTGGCACTGCGGGATACCACGCAGCCCCGTACCCGGGCCCTGACCATTGATGTGGCAAAACGCCGATATGCGCCGGCCGGCAAAGACCTGCTTGCGCGGGCGCTTGGACGCCAATGTCAATCCATTATTGACGCCACCGCGGGATTCGGTTCCGATACATTCGACTTTGTACGTCGCGGCAAGGCTGTGGTCGCCATTGAACGGGTAGAGGTGGCTGCGATCATGCTAGAGGCGGCGTCGGCCTGCTGTCCTGGTCACGAAACGGGAGGACTCCAGGTGGTTTGTGGCGATGCTATCGAAAAAATCGGTTCGCTAAAGACAGTAGATGTGATATTTCTGGATCCGATGTTCCCCGATCGAGATCGCCATACCGCTAAACCCCGTAAAGCCCAGCAGTTTTTGCGCCGTCTTGCAGGGGAGGATGCGGATGGGGCGACACTGCTTCAGGTGGCCCGTTTGCATGCCCGTGGGCGAGTCATCGTCAAACGTCCGCGTCATGCGCAGCCGCTTGGCGGAACGCCGGATATCGTTTACCAAGGCAAGGCGGTGCGTTACGACGTCTACCTTGCTGGCGGAGGAGTCCGATGACCCACTGGCTTTATCTGCCAGAGTTGGCATCAACGGGCACTGCCGCGGTTTTGGAAGACACCGAGGCGGCCCACGCTGTTCGTGCCCGCCGACTGCGCGAGGGTGATGTGGTCTGCGTGTTTGACGGCGCCGGCCGTACGGCCGCAGCACGAATCAGTGAGGTGATCAAACGGCCCCTCAAGGTGCATCTGGCTTTAGAAGCGCAGCAACATTGGGCGATGCCCGAGGTCCGGATTCACCTGACCAGCGCCCTGCCAAAAGGGGATCGTCAGACCACGATGCTGGATATGGTCACGCAGTTGGGCATGACAGACTTTACGCCGGTGAACTTTGAGCGAAGCGTCAGCCGTGCTGGTACCGGATCTCAGGATCGATGGCGTCGGGTGCTGATTGAATCCTGCAAGCAGAGCCAACGGCCCTGGATGCCACTTGTGCACTCCTCGATAGATCTCGCTGAGTGGATTAGCGGCCCGAGCGATGACGGCGTTGTTAATTTGGTGGCCCACAAAGAAGGGGAATCCCGTAGTGCAGTGATCGAGGAAAGCCTTGTGGAAGCCAAACAGGTTCGCCTTCTGGTAGGTCCGGAAGGCGGGCTCTCAGAGAGTGAATTTGCACGACTGCATCAAACCCAGACAACCATGGTATCTCTTGGCGAGGGAGTACTGCGCGTTGAGGCTGCCGCCGTTGCGTTAACGGCGTTGGTGACCCAAACGCTGGCTCACAGCAGGATTGGATCCCGACTTGATAAGGGGTCAGCGTAAGTCAGCGATGCGTTGCTGACGGGATTTCAACTCTTCTAGATCCCGGACGAGCTGTTCTGCACGACTACGCTCTTTGTTGACGACCTCGGCGGGGGCTCGGTCGACAAACTTAGGATTCGACAGTTTATCCTCGCAGCGCTTGAGATCGATTGTCAGTTTTTCAACCTCCCGGGTCAGCCGACTCAATTCGGCATCGCGGTCGATAATGGATCCCAGGGGCACCAGTACTTTCATTTTTCCAACTAGTGCAGTGGCGTATTCTTCAGTCTCCTGTGCATCCTCAGGCAGGTGTTCAATCCGGTCTAGCCGGGCGAGTGCAATGAGTAAACCCGAGAAAGCCCGACTGCGCCCGTCATCCTTGTCATCTCCACCCTGCAGGGTGACAGGGAAAGAGACCTTGGGTTCGATGTTCATCTCACCGCGAATATTGCGAATACCGCCCACTACGGACTGTACCCATTCCAGATCTTCTACGGCTCCCGGATCAATGAACTGATCATCCTGTTGCGGGTAAGGCTGGTGCATGATGGAGTCCCCGTCGACGGTGGTACGTGAACGCAGTTGTTGCCACAGAGCCTCGGTAATGAACGGCATAACGGGATGGGTCAGGCGCAGCGCGCTCTCCAGTGTGTTGACCAGTGTCTGGCGCACGCCATCTTTGCGAGAGTCCGGTAGATCGGGATCAGAAAGTTGGATCTTGGCGATTTCCAGATACCAACTGCAGTATTCATCCCAGATAAAGGCATGCAGTGCCTGGACTACCTGGTCAAAACGGTACGCCTCCATCGATTTGCGGATCTCGCCTGCGACCTGCTGCAGTCGCGAGGTAATCCAGCGCTCAGCCGGCCCGGTCTCAAAGTCATCAAGAGGGTGACCCGACAAAGATTCCGTATTCATCATGACAAAACGTGAGGCATTCCACAGTTTGTTACAGAAGTTGCGAAAGCCTTCGATGCGTCCCAAGTCAAAACGGATATCGCGCCCCTGGGTTGCAAGACTGGCAAAAGCGAATCGCAGGGCATCAGTGCCGAACGATGGAATGCCGTCAGGGAATTGCCGCCGCGTGACTTTTTCGATGCGCTCCGCCATCTGGGGCTGCATAAGTCCAGTGGTGCGTTTTGCCACCAGCGCGTCCAGTCCAATCCCGTCAATCAAATCGAGGGGGTCAAGAACGTTGCCTTTGGATTTGGACATCTTTTCGCCATCGGCATCGCGAACCAGGCCGTGGACGTACACCGCGCGAAAAGGGACCTGGCCGGTGAACTTAAGACCGAACATGATCATCCGGGCGACCCAGAAAAATATAATGTCAAAGCCCGTCACCAGCACCGTGGTGGGATAAAAAGTGGCTAGATCCTCGGTGGCCTTGGGCCACCCCAGGGTTGAAAAGGGCCATAACGCAGAAGAAAACCAGGTATCCAGAACATCTTCATCCTGATGCAGCGCGACGGCTTTGCCGTGATGCTGGAACGCTTTTTTCTGTGCTTCGTCGGCATCTCGCCCAACAAATATATTTCCCTCGTGGTCATACCAGGCAGGAATCCGATGACCCCACCAGATCTGCCGGGAGATGCACCAGTCCTGGATGTTTCGCATCCATTCAAAGTAGGTGCGGCTCCAGTTTTCAGGAACAAAGCGGATGCGTCCGTCTTCCACCGCTTTGATGGCGGGTTCCGCCAGAGGACCTGCCCGCACAAACCACTGGTCGGTCAAATACGGTTCGACAACGGCCCCAGAGCGGTCCCCACGAGGCACCATCAGGGTGTGTTCATCGATTCGCTCGACCAGGTCAATCGTCTGTAGATCAGCAACGATCCGCTCACGGGCGGCATATCGATCAAGGCCGTGATAAGGCGAATCCGGCAGATCAATCGCAGCGCTCGGATCTAGGACATTGATCGGCTGCATCTCGTGGCGAAGACCCACTTCGTGATCATTAAAGTCATGAGCAGGGGTAATCTTGAGACAGCCGGTGCCGAACTCTGGGTCAACATAGTCGTCCGCGATGATCGGGATCGATCGATCTGTCAGCGGCAACCGGATTTGTTTGCCAACCAGATGCCGGTAGCGCTCGTCATCTGGGTGAACGGCCACCGCGGTATCGCCTAGCATCGTCTCGGGCCGTGTGGTGGCAACAATAACGTGACCACTGTTGTCAGCCAGTGGATACCGAAGATGCCAGAGTGAACCTACCTCTTCCTGAGACAGTACCTCCAGATCGGACACGGCCGTATGAAGAATCGGATCCCAGTTGACGAGTCGTTTGCCTCGATAGATCAGACCCTCTTCATACAACTGAACAAAGACTTCCCGCACCGCGACCGAGAGGTCTTCGTCCATGGTGAAACGTTCACGACTCCAATCCAAAGACGCCCCTATACGGCGCAACTGCTGCGTGATGGCTCCTCCTGATTCCTGCTTCCATTCCCAAACCCGCTCGATGAAAGTGTCCCGGCCAAGATCATGACGGGTTTTCCCGAGTTGGTTGAGTTGACGCTCGACCACCATTTGCGTGGCAATGCCTGCGTGGTCGGTCCCGGCCTGCCACAAGGTTCTGTGCCCCCGCATGCGGTGATAACGGATCAGGGCATCCATGATGGTGTCCTGAAAGGCGTGGCCCATATGCAGACTGCCCGTCACGTTTGGCGGGGGAATCGATATGCAAAAGGCAGGTCCGTCACCCGCAGGCTGGAAAGCACCCTGCGCTTCCCACGATTCGTACAGGGTGCGTTCTATGGTGTGCGGATCGTAGGTTTTGCTGAGGGCTTTGGTGCTCATCGGGGTATTTTCAACGTCGGAAGAAAAGGGCGAAATTCAGGACGCAGAAGTATAGGCTAACGGGTGCCCAGCTTATAAATAGACAGACCTTCGCCAGGATCAGCCTTCGCTCCACCAGGGAGCAAGACGATCCTTGATATCACGAGACAATTCGTCCCGAAGCGATTCTGGGAGAGATTCGCCTGATTGCAGCGAGAGCCGCTTTTCGACGGCGCCGACCAGTTCATCTACCAGTTCATCCAGATAGGCGCCCGAACCTCCGGAACCCGGGTTATCGGGTGGCGTATCCAGAACCGTTTCAACCGCGGCCGATTCAAAGGTTTCGGGCGGCGGTGATGGTGTTGTTGTCTGATCCTGATCCAGGCCTTGCTCTGATTCATGGGATGGCGGCGCTGCGTTCGGGGCTTCACCGTGACTTGCGGGGAGGGTGCTTTCTGGGGGATCGTCAGCGACGAACATGTCAACCGTCGCAGGCCCCTCGGGAACCTCGACTTCGGTGGTCTCTGTGCTTGCTTCGTCAAACGCGTCCGACAGAGGTGTGAGCAAGGGCGCAGGCTCAGAAGGCGACTCAGTCTCAGAGGAAGGGCTGTCGTTTGGTGCGATCAATTGTCCCAGATCCTGTAACTCTTGGATCAGTTTCTCTCGACTTTCTTCTTTACCTTTTTTGTTTTCTATGCTCACGGTGCTGAGACTCCGTTATAACCGGATCTCATGCGTGACGGGATCAAGCCCTTGTTCACGATAAAACCGGTACCGTTTTCTTCCCGATTCGCGCTGTGTGCTGTCGTGCCCCACAATCTCAGCTATCCGGGCAAACCTGCCCATGTCCGGGATCGGTTCGTGAGTCAGCGAGACAATCACTTCCGTATCCTCCGACTTGGGGGGCGTATGCCCGATGGTAACGGGGGCATCGGACCGGCCGGAGGACACCAGCTGGTGCGGCACAAAACTGCTCTGCGAAAATGTCCAGAGCAATTCATCCAGCTCATTGGCCTGTTGCGCATCCTCGCAACGTAGGTAAATTCGGTGACCTGCCTGGTACGCTTTTTCGGTCACGCGGCAGGCCAGCGTGAGATGCCCCTTGGGAGCCTCTGCGGCCTGAACATAGAAGTCTACGCGGCAGGCCATTTCGGTTGAGGCTCCTTCAGGCTTCCGCACGGTTGATCAGGAACCGTACCAGCATCGGCACCGGGCGTCCGGTGGCTCCTTTGTTTGCTCCTGAGTGCCACGCGGTGCCGGCGATGTCGAGATGTGCCCACGTCATATTTTTGGTAAATCTGGCCAGGAAGCAGGCGGCAGTGACCGCGCCCGCGGTGCGCCCGCCAATATTCGCCATGTCCGCAAAAGGACTTTCGAGTTGCTTCTGATACTCGTCCCAGATGGGCAATCTCCAGGCCCGATCCCGGGCAGTTTCTCCACACGCAAGCAGTTCATCGGCAAGATCATCATCAGGAGAGAACAGTCCTGATGCCGGATGACCAAGGGCCACAAGACAGGCCCCCGTCAGGGTGGCGATATCGATGACGGCGGCCGGTTTATATCTCTCGGCATAGGTCAAGGCATCACAAAGGATAAGCCGACCCTCGGCGTCAGTATTGAGAATCTCAATAGTCTTTCCTGCCATGCTGGTCACGATATCGCCGGGTTTATTGGCAGCGCCGTCAGGTAGGTTTTCGCTGCTGGGTACGATACCGATGACGTTTAATTTCAGATTAAGCTCCGCCGCCGCGACCATAGCGCCAAAAACGCTCGCGCCGCCGCACATGTCGTATTTCATTTCATCCATCGCGCCAGCCGGCTTCAGCGAGATACCGCCGGCATCAAACGTAAGACCTTTACCCACCAGCACTACCGGGGGATCCGAACGGCGGCCTCCTTGATGCTCCATGATGATGAGTCGGGCGGGTTCACGACTGCCACGGGAAACCGAGAGCAGCGCCCCCATACCCAACGCTTTCATCTTGGCCTCATCCAGTACATTCACCTTTAGTTTGTGACTTTTTCCAAGTTTTTTTGCTTGGTTGGCGAGATAGCTGGGGGTGCAGATATTTCCCGGCAGATTGCCCAGGTCTTTGGCCAGCGACATGCCATGGGCGATGGCACGGGCTTCCTGGATGCCTTTACGCACTGACGTATCATTTTTTGTCGAGCCACCTAAAAGACTGACGCGTTTGACGGTGCATTCCCGGCGTGCTGCTTCCTTCCCTTCGGCAGATTTCAGCTGGTTAAATCGATAACCTGCTTCCTCAATCGCCTGGGAGAGCATCCGGGCGCGCGCCCTCGGGTCGGCACCGGAGACTGCAACCTCGGTCAGGGCGACAACCGCGCTGACCGATCGACTGCTGCAGAGTTGACGCGCCGCCGCGCGTGTGGCGTTTGCGAAGTCGTCGACGTCAGGTTTATCGCCTACCCCGACGAGCAGCAGGCGTTTCGCCTCAATCCCGGCAGGTGAGGGCACCATCAGTGCGCTTCCCGGTCGCCCGTTAATATCGCCTGAGCGCATCAGCGAGTCGATAAGGCCCTTTGTCGCTTTGTCTATCCTGCGTGTGCTTTGCGGCTGCTGTGCATTTTCCCTGACACCAACGACGAGACAGTCCGTCCGGGCATCGAGCATATCTGGGGAAGAGAGTTGAATTTTCATAAATTTCCTGAAGAAGTGGATCGGGCGCTGAGGGGCCGGTAGGAGAGAATCCCTGATTCACGTAAAATGAGGCCGTATTTTGGTTGGTGACAGAGCGCAATGTCAAAACCTCGTTTGCGGCATAACTCATGATTCTTCGCAGGGCATTGGCCCGGGAAGTACTGCTGACCAGCTTTGCCGTGACGGCCGTAATTTTCTGTATCTTTGTGGTGGTTCGCGTCCTAGGATTTCTTCGCCAGGCTGCGGAAGGCATCATTCCAGTCGACAGCATTTTCGTGCTGCTTTTCCTGAAAGTTATCGCTTATATGGATGTCATTTTGCCGTTGATGATGTTTGTGGCGATGCTGCTGGTGCTCGGTCGCTGGAGCCGTCAGAACGAGCTGACCATCATGGCCGTGTCGGGTTTGGGGCTTTCCCATCTGCTTCGACCGGTGGTGTTCCTTATTCTCGTAGGCGCTCTTACTGTGGGCAGTTTTTCGATGGTGGTAGGACCTATGGCCGTGCGGTCGGTCGGCGCAATCGAGCACGAGCTCAAGACTAGGACGGACATCGTTGGAGTAAGTCCCGGGGTGTTCATGGAAACCCAGGCCGGCCGAGCCGTTTACTTTGTGGAGCAACTTAACAAGGAAAACGGCCGGTACGAGGGCATCTTTGCCTGGGGTTCTGATGCAGGCCGGGAGGGCGTCGTCCTCGCTCAGTCGGCACACCGGCATACGGACCCTGAAAAGGGGCAGGTATTCCTGGTCCTCGAGAATGGTGTGCGTTACGAAGGCGCCCCTGGTGACAGCGTCTATCGAGTGATCAATTTTGAGCGCTATACCTTAAGGGACAGGAGCACGATGGCAGCACCCGTCAAGTATCCTCTTCATGGCTGGAAGACGACACGTTTGTGGCGCAGCGGCGGACCTCATGAACAAAAAGAGATTGCCTGGCGGATTTCCAAGATAGTGGTGCTGCCCATATTGATGATGTTTGCGCTGGGGCTTGGCCGAGTGGCCCCGCGCAGCAACCGCTATGTCTCCATGTTTAGCGCCCTGATCGTTTACTTCACCTACACCAATCTCGTCACGATGGCTTGTGCAAGGATTCCGAACGGCGGTGCGAGTGCGGTCACATTACTGGTAGTTGTGCACCTGGGCTTTGCATTGGGCGCGGGCTATCTCTTGTGGCGCCGCTCGCGGGATGAACCGTTATGGTTCTGGGCACGACCGCGCCAACGAGCGGCCTGACGACATGAAGCTCCTGGAACTCTATCTCGCCCGTGTGCTGATGGGGCAGATTCTGGTGGTGCTTGGCGTGCTCGCCGGTATTTTCGCGTTTGTCACTTTCATTGATCAGGTTTCCCACCTGGGTACTGGGAACTATTCCGTTTTGGACGCCTTGCGGTATGTGTTGCTGAGTACACCCAGAATCACCTACGAGATTTTTCCGATGGCGGTGCTGATTGGGGCGATTTTTGGGCTTTCCCTGCTTGCACTGGATTCGGAGCTGATCGTGATGCGCTCAAGCGGTGTGTCGATCGGGCAAATCACCTCTGCGGTGCTCAAGCTGGGTTTGTTGCTTGCATTTATCGCCCTGCTGATCGGAGAGTTCTTGACCCCCTGGACTGAAACATTGGCGCAAAGAGGACGTGCTCAGGCGCTTGAGCAGAACATCGAGCATAAATCTAATTCCGGGCTCTGGATGCGAGATGGAGGCACGTTCGTAAACGTGCGTGAGGTATTGCCCGATCTTTCTCTGAGGGATGTCCGGGTATTCCAGTTCGACAACAGCAGCCAACTCCGGGCCCTGGTTCATGCGGGGCGGGGTTATTTCTCCGAGGACTTCTGGGATCTTGATGAAGTCAAGCAGACGCTCATCGATGAGCAGGGGTTTACGACCGTGGCCCAGGCGCCCAAGGCGCGTTGGACCACCTCCGTGACGCCTCAAACGATGTCGGTCTTTCTGGTTCAGCCAGATCAGTTGTCACTGATGCAGTTGCGAAAGTACATCGCGCATCTTGTCAGCAATGTCCAGGATACGCGCAACTTCGAGCTGGCCTATTGGTCGAAACTCAATCTGCCCTTTGCCACCGCGGTGATGTTGCTGCTGGCGATCCCGTTTGTATTTGGCAGTATCCGGACAGACAGCATGGGCAGAAATCTTTTTATCGGAATTATGATCGGGATTGTTTTTTTTGCCGCAAGCAAGGCGCTTGGATATATCGTTCTTGTTTATCGGCTGCCGCCTATCCTGGGCGCGACTCTGCCGACGCTGACTTTTGCCATTGCTGCAGGACTGTTATATCGGCGGATACCTTGATGTCGGCCCGCGCCCAATACAAAACTGGCTGAGGCGGCCTAAACCTGACCCTCAGCGCCGGTGTTGCCCCAGAGGTTGATGCCCCGGATCAAGCGGGGCATAGGAACCGCCTGAGACTCAACCGCCCGTGAGCGCGGTTGAGGGGTCGACATACTCGTAGCCCAAGTCTCTGGCAACCTCAAGACAGGTCACTTTCCCTGCGTGGACGTTAAGTCCGTTGCAAAGATGCGGATCCTGCTCGAGCGCCACCCGATAGCCATTGTCGGCCAGGGCCAGAATGTGGGGGAGGGTGACGTTGTTCAGGGCAAAGGTTGATGTACGCGGAACGCCACCGGGCATGTTGGCGACGCAATAGTGCACCACATCGTCGACCACATAGGTCGGTTCAGCATGTGTCGTGGGTCGGGAGGTTTCGCAGCAGCCGCCCTGATCGATTGCGACATCGACGATGACAGAACCCGGTTTCATGGCCGACACCATCTCTGCTGTGACGAGCTTGGGTGCAGCAGCCCCCGGGATCAGCACGCCGCCGATCACGAGATCGGCCTCAAGCACGTGCCGCTCGAGAGCATCGCGGGTTGAAAAGACCGTGTTGGTGGATCGCCCGAACTGCTGCCAGTGGGATTCAATGACTTCAGGACTGCGGTCAATGACCCAGACATCTGCACCCATGCCGACGGCGATGTGAGTCGCATGCGTGCCGACCACTCCGGAGCCCAGTACGACGACTTTCGCTGGGTCAACACCCGGCACGCCTCCGAGCAGCATGCCGAGGCCGCCGTGGGGGTGTTCGAGACAATACGCCCCCGCCTGGATCGCCATTCTGCCGGCAACTTTGGACATCGGTGCAAGAAGCGGCAGGCTGCCATATGGGGAGGTCACGGTTTCATAAGCGATACAGGTAGCGCCGCTCGTGACGAGATCGCGGGTTTGATCAGGATCGGGTGCCAGATGCAGATACGTAAACAGGATCTGCCCTGAAGACAGCATGGCGCGTTCGTTGGCTTGCGGTTCTTTGACCTTTACGATCATCTCAGCGCGGGCAAAAATGTCTTTCGGGTCTTCGACAATCTCAGCCCCGACCGAACGATACTCGTCGTCGGACGCGCCAATCCCTTCACCTGCCTGAGACTGAATCATGACCTGATGGCCGTGTGTTACGGCCTCCCGCACACTGGCGGGCGCCATGCCCACCCGGTATTCGTGATTTTTGATCTCCTTTGGAACTCCTATCAACATCTCATTTCCCCCCGGTTTCGGTAAATTGAGGTGAGGGGGTGATCAAGATCCCCCTCGCCAAGAGTATCCAGCAGGGAGCCTCCCCGACTGCCTTACTGGCCCTCTAACCCGCTTGCTGAGTACGCATATCAGAAAGGTTAATTCCGGCAACAGCGACGGGCGCTTTCATCGCATCCCGGCGGAACGGCTCTCCCAGCTCCTGATTGAGAACCACCTCGATAAACGTTGTGACATTGCTGTTCATCTGCTCTTCAATCGCTGTATTGAGTGCCTGAGTAAGTGCCTCGGCGGTTTCGACCTTAATGCCGTGGACGCCGCACGCTTTGGCCACTTCCGCATATTCGACGCCTACATTGAGTTCCGTGCCCACAAAATTGTCCTCGTACCACAGGGTGGTGTTTCGCTTTTCTGCACCCCACTGGTAGTTGCGGAAAATAATCATGGTGATGGGGGGCCACTCGTTTCTTCCGCAGGCCGTCATTTCATTCATCGAGATGCCAAAAGCGCCATCTCCCGCAAAGCCCACGACCGGTGTATCAGGGCAGCCAATCTTGGCGCCAAGAATCGACGGGAAGCCGTAGCCGCAAGGGCCAAAAAGCCCCGGTGCGAGATATTTACGGCCTGCCTCAAAACTCGGATAAGCGTTGCCGATGGCACAGTTGTTGCCGATATCCGAAGAGATGATTGCCTCCTTGGGGAGTGCCGCCATGATCGCCCGCCAAGCCTGGCGCGGAGACATCCGTTCGGGATGGCTGTCGCGCGAGCGTTGGTTCCAGGTGGTGCCAGGATCGTCGTCCTCATGATTCATAGTGGCAAGTTCTTCGAACCAAGCGGTTTTGCTGCGGGCAATCTCGGCAAGCCGGTCCTCGCGGCCGGCGTTTCCGGCACCTGGTGCCAACTGCTCAAGCAGTTGCTGTGTAACCCGCCGGGCATCTCCCTGAATGGCGACCTCAACCCGTTTGGTGAGGCCGATCCGGTCGGCATTGATATCCACCTGAATCAGACGGGCGGCCTGGGGCCAGTAATCAATACCGTAGCCGGGCAGGGTGGAGAAAGGATTCAGCCGGGTGCCGAGCGCCAGCACTACGTCCGCCTTGGAAATGAGCTCCATCGCCGCCTTTGATCCGTTGTATCCAAGAGGGCCCGCTGAGAGGGCGTGTGAGCCTGGAAAGGCATCGTTATGCTGATAGTTACAGCAGACCGGCGCGCTCAGTTTTTCGGCGAGTGCGGCAGACGCCTCGATGGCGCCGCTTAACACAACACCGGCCCCGTTCAGGATGACGGGGAACTTTGCTTCGGACAACAGTTCTGCCGCGCGGGCGATGGAGTCTGCACCGCCCGGTGAGCGCTCAATGTCGATCACCTGCGGCAGTTCAATATCGATTACTTGGGTCCAGAAATCCCGAGGTACATTGATCTGCGCGGGCGCTGAGCCGCGATGGGCCTTTTCGATGACTCGGTTCAGTACCTCTGCAATCCGCGTCGGGTCACGGACCTCTTCCTGATAACAGACGAGATCCTGAAAGATTGCCATCTGCTTGACTTCCTGAAAGCCGCCCTGACCTATGGTCTTGTTGGCCGCCTGCGGCGTAACAAGGAGCAGCGGCGTATGATTCCAGTAGGCCGTCATCACTGGAGTGACAAAGTTAGTGATACCTGGACCGTTTTGCGCGATAGCCATACTCATTTTCCCAGAGGCTCGCGTGTAACCATCGGCACTCATTCCCGCGTTACATTCATGTGCGCAGTCCCAGAATTTAATTCCCGCAGCCGGGAACAAATCTGAAATCGGCATCATGGCTGAGCCGATAATCCCAAAGGCGTGTTCAATGCCATGCATCTGCAGGACTTTGACAAACGCTTCCTCGGTGGTCATTTTCATCAACTTCACTCCTGTTATTGCGCATCGCCAGCCCTCAGGCCAGGATGCGATCCATGTCGAAAAAGAAGGGCTTTGGCGTTGCCACCATTTGCCCGTTTCTGGGCCGCCGTCTCTACCGCCCGTAGCTTCGTTCTCGGCGACAGAGCGTGTTTTCAGGTCACTTGAGCACGGTTTTGCGCAGTGATCGGATGAGCGGCTGGGGAGCCGAGTATCATATAATTCTTCGGTTTGCAAAACCACCATTTTGGCGAAGTCTTTAAAGGGAAAAATCATGAAATACGATCCGGAATTCCTCGAAAACTATTGGATGCCTTTTACCTCCAACCGGGACTTCAAAGCTGATCCCCGGATTGTTGTTCGTAGCGAAGGGGTCTATATGTACAACGATTCTGAGGACCGGATTCTGGATGGCTCCTCCGGGCTATTCTGCTGCGCGGCTGGACACAGCAGGCCGGAAATTGCCCAGGCGGTGCATGACCAATTAAAGGCCTCTGCGTATGTGCCTCCTTTTCAGTTGGCCCAACCCCTTTCTTTTGAACTTGCTCGCCGGGTGGCGAAACTGACCCCTGACGGGCTTGACCATATTTTCTTCGGCAACTCTGGCTCTGAAGCAGTCGACACAGCGATGAAAATTGTTTACGCGTACCACTACGTCCGAGGCGAGGGGCAGCGCCAGCGCTTCGTCTCGCGCGAGAGGGCGTATCACGGTGTCAATATGGCAGGCGTGTCTCTAAGCGGCATGATCAAAAACCGCCAGGCGTTTGGTCCGGGGATTCCGGGAGTGGTACACATGCGCCATACCTGGCTTCCGGAAAACCGCTTCGTCAAGGGACAGCCGAATGAAGGGCTTGATCTTGCTGAAGACTTGCTGCGTATCGCGATGAACTACGGTCCCGATACGATAGCGGCCTGTATCGTCGAGCCCGTTGCAGGGTCCACGGGCTGTCTCGTACCGCCTAAGGGCTATCTGGAGAGATTGCGCCAGATTTGTGATGACCACGGGATTCTTCTGATTTTTGATGAGGTGATTTGCGGTTTCGGGCGGATGGGAACGCCGTTTGCATCGCAGGCCTTTGGCGTCACGCCTGACATTATGACGATGGCCAAGGCTTTGACGAACGCGGCGCAGCCGATGGGCGCAGTCGCAGTCAGCGACAAGGTGTATGATGCAATCATGGACAGTTCTGCTGAGGGGGCGATTGAGTTCTTCCACGGTTACACCTATTCAGCTCATCCGGGCGCCTGTGCCGCTGGTATCGCAACCATGGATATTTTCGAGAAAGAAAATCTGATCGGCCGCGCGGCAGATTTGTCCGAGTATTTCCTTGAGCAGGTGTTTGCGCTGAGCGATATTCCGCTCATCACCGACATTCGGGGTTATGGGCTTTTTGCGGGGATTGATCTGGAGCCGATGGGAAATCCCGGCGTTCGTGGAATAGATTTCCAAAAGCGTCTTTTCAAAAATGGCCTGCACATCAAGATGACCGGTGACGCTGCCCTGGTCGCCCCCCCGTTAGTGAGTGAGCGACATCACATCGACCGGATCTGTGAAGTGATCCGGGAAACCCTGGCCGAATACTGACAGGAATAGGGGTCGTACCCCTTTGTTTACCAAGGCTGGGGCGTACCGTTTGTCAGAACATACTGTATTGGCGAGTCTTGGGCCGTCGGCAAGGCTGATTCAACGGTGCAACAAAATAGAAATATCTTTATATTAAGGTCTGGCAAGCCATAACAGATTAGCGAATCCGTCATGGTTTCCGGAAGTGTCCGGCCTCGGGGAAAGACCTGGGGAACTTGGAAACTGTTAAAGATCAAACCACTCAGGAGGATAAAGTGTCAGATCAAAAACCAAATCACAGCAGAAGATCATTTGTAAAAAAATCCGCTGCGGTCTCTACAGCGGCCGCAGTAGGTCCGTGGATCGTTAGCCCCAAGGTGCTGGCCTCGTCTGGCGAGGTCAACGTCTTGCTCTGGTCGGACTACTGTCCGCCGGGGTTTTTGAAATCCTTTAAGGAAAAAACGGGAATCACGGTCAACTTCACCGGGATTGGCTCGAACGAAGAAATCATCAACAAGATGAAGGCGACCAAGGGCAAAGGCTTTGATGTCTGTAGCCCAACCAATATGCGTTCGCTCCAGTGGGAACCGTTGGGTCTGCTCCAGCCGATCGATTACGGCCGTATCTCCAACGTGAAAAACCTTAACCCGGCGATGCTGGCGGTAGGCGACAACGAGTGGAACTTCGGCGGTCAGGGATCCCATTGGCTTCCGCAGATCTGGGGCACGGAAGGTATTGCCTGGCGTTCAGACAAGTGGACGCCGCCGCGTGACGGCGAAATGCCCAGCTATGGAGACGTCTGGCAGTCAGATGTTGAGGGCAAGACCATGATGCGCCCGCATTCTGGCATGCTCGGAGCAGGTCTCTATCTCGAAACGACGGGAGCCTTGGATCCGGGTGCGATGCGCGCGGCTTACGCTGACGAAGCAACGATGCGTAAGACTTGGCAGGTCGTGACAGACTTCTGCATTAAACACAAAAGCCAGATCAAGCTTTTCTGGAACGATGCCGACAGTCAGAAGAACGGCTTCATGAGCGGCGGCGTTGTGGTCGGCCAGACCTGGGATGGCCCGCCCACCGTGCAGATGAAAGAAGGTAAGCCCGTGATCTACCGTGCGCCGGTCGAAGGATCGTTGGCGTGGGTAGATGGTCTCACGATCTCATCGGCTGCCGAAAACGTCGACGAAACCTATGCGTTCCTCGATTACTGCTTTGATCCAGTCGCCGCCGGGCGATCAATCGATGGTGGCGGCATAGATGGATGGGGTCAGCACGGCTATAACTCTGCTGTGCTGGGCGCAGATAAGCATGCCAGTGCTGATTACGGCAAGTGGTTCACTCAGATCTATCCTGGGAATTCCTTGGCCAATCTGTGGCCGTGGCCTAAAGAGCCGCAGTGGTATGCCGACGTTCGTACGGAGTACCGCAACAAGTTCGTGAATGCCTAACCAGGCAGTCTTGCCCCCGGTTTAGGCCGGGGGCGCACGTTCTTTCCTAACGCCATGGCGTTGATCGGATCAGCGCCATGGCTTTTATGGGTTACAGTCATTCGATGAGTGCAGACGTTCAACTCGATGATGTGTGGGTCCAATTCGGCGATTTCGTCGCGGTCCGGGATGCCAGTCTGACTATCGAGGGGGGTGAATTTTTCAGTTTTCTCGGCCCCTCCGGCTGTGGCAAGACCACGTTGCTTCGGGCAATTTCCGGTTTCCAGCCGCCCAGTCGGGGTCGCGTCCTGATTGGCGGCAAGGATATGGCCGGTATCGGGCCCAACCACCGGCCCACGGCGTTGATCTTTCAGAATCTCGCACTGTTCCCTCTGATGCACGTATGGGAGAACATCTCTTTTGCGCTTGAAGTCAAGGGAGTCGACAAGACGGCGCGCCGCAAAAAGGCTGACGAGCTCCTGGAGTTGGTGGCCTTGCCAGGCCAAGGAGATAAGATGGTCCATGAGCTGTCAGGCGGGCAAAAGCAAAGGGTCGCTGTAGCCCGGGCCTTGTGTGCAGAACCTGAGGTGTTGCTGCTCGATGAGCCATTGTCTGCGCTCGATCTGAAACTTCGGCAGCACATGCGTACTGAGCTTCGGGCGATTCAGCAGCGAGCGGGGATCACCTTCATCTATATCACCCACGATCAGGGCGAAGCTTTGACCATGTCCGACCGGATCGCCGTGATGCGTCAGGGAGTGATCGATCAGATCGGAGACGGTACCACCGTCTACGATCATCCTCAGACTACCTTTGTGGCCTCTTTTGTTGGTGAGAACAATGTCTTCTCCGGGCGGGTGGCTGAGGTCTCCGGGGAAACTGCTACCGTCGAGACGCAGGCCGGACGGTTTGGGGCTCGGCTCTCAAGCACGGCGTCGGTCACGTCCGGCGACGAAGCGATTGTGTTTGTTCGCCCAGAGGCCATCCGCTTGGCCGATGGGGCAGCTCATGAAAACAGCCTGACCGCCAAACTCATCCAGCAGGAGTTCGAGGGTCATTTCTGGCATCTCGTGCTCCGGACTGAGTCTGGGGATCAGGTTCGGATGTCGGTGATGAATGATGGTAGCACTGGCGTCCATGATATCGGCTCGCGGATCACTATCGGTTTTTCAGCGCAAAGCGCGATTGTGCTTGCCCACGGCGAACTCGCCGCTGACTGAGCTCCGAGGGTATAGCAATGTTGGGCTGGCTCCGGTGGTTCTTGGCCAGGAACGGTGTAGCGCTTTCAGTCTACATGCTGGGCGCGGTCGCACTTTGGGTCATCATCATGATCGTCCTGCCCCAGTTGTTCATGCTGGATTTTTCTTTCCGGCATAACTGGCAGCAGATGGATCCGTCCAAGATGGGCGGACCCGAAGATGTCTACACTCTGGTCAATTACCATTTCCTCGCGTACGGCAGCCCCAATAATCCAGACCCATTTAATGTGGTCGATGTCACAGTTTTCTTCCGTACGATTATCGCGGCTGTGTTTGTCACCATCTTTGATCTGGCGATTTGCTATCCCATCGCCTACTACCTGGCTCAGGTAGCCCGAGGTGGCAAGGCAAGGCTACTGGTGCTCTCTCTCATCATCCCGTTCTGGGTAAATGAATTGCTGCGCGCGTTTGCATTCCGAATCCTGTTCGGCGAAGAGGGAACCATCAACGCCATGCTTATGGGGCTCGGTATCCTGTCCCAGCCGATCGACTTTGTTCGAGAGGATGTGGCACTGTATGCAGGACTCGGCTACGCCTATATCTTGCTCATGATTTTTCCGATCTACAACGTGGTAGAGAGTCTCGACAAAAATCAGATCGAAGCCGCGCGGGATATGGGAGCCTCCTGGTTCAGAATTCACCGCCGAGTGGTGATTCCCTTCGCCAAGCCGGGCATTACCTCCGGCTGTACCATGGTTTTCATGCTGTCAGCGGGTGCGTTGGCGGCGCCCCAGATCCTGGGAGGTCCAAGCAGTCTTTGGTTTACCCAGATCATCTATCAGTGGTTTAACACCGGCAGCAATTGGCCCCGGGGATCGGCTTACGCCATTGTGCTGATGCTGACCTGTGTGCTTCTGGTGTTGGCTGTGATGAAGATTTTTAAAGTCAAGATTGGAGAGATCGGCCGATGACTTCCGCAGGTGTCATGCGGATAGCAGTTGGGTTCTACATCCTGCTCTTTTTTGCCTACCTCTTCGGTCCTTTGGTCGTAATGTCCTTTACGGCATTCAACAGTTCCGAGTTTCCTTCGATTTCACCCTGGAACTGCATCACGGGCGAGTGGTTTGATGTCCTGGTCAAGGATAAGCATCTGATGGGTGGCCTGCGTAGCAGTCTGTTTGTAGGGATTGGGGTGGTATTGCTCGCGGTGCCCATAGGATTGGCGGCATCGCTTTTGCTGACCCAACTGCAGAAACGCGCGCGCTCGGTGATGTATACGGTGACGATTTCGCCGATTCTGGTTCCTGGCGTGGTTCTCGGCATCTCGACGCTCGTCTTTTGGGAAAGAATCGATCGGGTCGTACTCGGTGCAGAGGACGGCTTTTTTTACGACGGCTACTTCATGACCATTATTGGCCAGTCGACTTTTATCGCGGCCTACGCCATGTTGGTCTTCCTGGCCCGACTGCAGCGCTTTGATCCCGGCCTTGAAGAGGCGGCCTTGGATTTGGGGGCCACGCATACCCAGGTCTTCCGAAAAATTCTTTTGCCCTTCCTGAAGCCGGCTATTGCCTCGGCGGCCGTTCTGGCGTTTCTGGCTTCGTTTGAAAACTACAACACGACCGTATTCACCATCGTTTCTGAGAGCACGCTGACGACTGTGCTGGCCAGCAAGGTGCGTTATGGGATCAACCCGTCCATCAGCGCGCTCGCCGTCATTATCATCGGACTCACCTTGATTGCTGCAGTAGTGCATGAGTATCTCAAGCGCAAGGAAGAGAAGGCGGCAAGTGCTTTGGCGGCAGAGGGCTTGCCGAGCACGGGCACAGCGTCATCGCCGCGTCCGATGCGCATCCCGGTTGGCGCGCTGACTGGACTCATCGTGGTCAGTCTGCTCGCGGGCCTGTGGTTTGCGCAGGGCTATGATGTAGACGAGTGCAAGGTGAGAGTCGCTGAGGAGAATCGGGTTCGGTTTGAAGCGCTGAAGCAGCAAAAACTTGCCGAGGCAAAAGCCAAACGGGAGGCGAGCGGCGAAAGTGCAGAGGCCGCAGTGGAGGCCAACCAGGAAGGGCGCCAGTACCAGAACATCTTTGC
>CENZ01102412.1_pt1 | contig 21544 bp, 20 predicted proteins | sample 361341 | NCBI WGS metagenome assembly CENZ01 (sample SAMEA2619782, study PRJEB7988) | marine metagenome | biome: marine biome (ENVO:00000447); feature: deep chlorophyll maximum layer (ENVO:xxxxxxxx); material: "saline water (ENVO:00002010), including plankton (ENVO:xxxxxxxx)" | depth 50 m
TTTTACCTTCTAATACACCCGTAATACTTCTTCGTGAAAAAGAAGGACAGAGGCTCCTGCCGATATTCATAGGTTTGCCCGAAGCAACTGCTATTGGTTTAACTCTTGCCGGCCAGGAGCCCCCAAGGCCCATGACACACGATCTATTCGTCACAGTGTTGGAGACTTTTTCCGCGACTCTTGAAAGAGTGGTTATAACTCGACTACGGGATAGAACCTTTTATTCTGATATCTACCTAAGAGGACCTGCAGGTGTCGAAGCGCTTTCTGCAAGACCCTCTGATGCAATAGCGTTGGCAGTTCGTATGGGGGCTGATGTTTTCGTGGAAGAGGAAGTTCTTGAAGAAGCCGGATATGTGGCCCCTCCTGAAGAAGAGGAACCAATTAGTGATGTTCAAGTCGAAGAATTTCGCGAATTTCTCGACAACGTTAACCCTGATGATTTCGCTGGTTAAAGACTTTTATAAACTTTATTAATGCGCGGTTGTTGACCTCGGGTTTGTTGCGTTCTAACCTATGTAATAACATTGATGTAGTTCTCTGAGCGGAATACGAAGATATGCATGTTTTTCGCGCGAGAGAGGAAGAGCATGATTAAAGAACAAGGTTATAGCGGTGACGAGGCCAGAAAGATTGTTGGTATTACATACAGACAATTGGACTATTGGGCGAGGACTAATCTCATAAGGCCATCGCTTGCTGATGCGAGCGGTAGTGGAACAAAACGGAGGTACACCTACCGAGACCTACTTAAGTTGAAAGCCGTTAAAGCTCTAATAGATTCAGGTATACGTCTGGCTTTGATTAGAAAAGTTTTCGAGTTCCTTGAAGACAAACTTGACGAAGATGTAGTGCAAGTGAATTTAGTTATTCAGGGATCTTCTGTAATGGTGCAACGTGGAGAAGATGAGATAATAGATCTTATCCACAATGGACAAGGTGTCTTGAATATTTTGCCAATGGCGGGCGTCAAGGAAGATCTGGATTCAAAAATTGTCGAACTCTTTCCAGGCGATGAAAGATCCAGTAACGAAATTGAGCATAAGGCAGTTGGTCAATAGTGGCTTTAAGAGCTGGGAGAGATCACTTTTATGAGTGAACCTCAAAAAATCCCTGATCGTAAATTTTCATCATCGTTTGCGCACGAATCTGAAGAACGAATCGCAGGTTTGTTAGATTTTTACGGAATTGAATGGGAATATGAGCCCACAACTTTTGTTTTGGAACGAGATTCTCAAGGTCAACCAAGATCAGCATTCACACCTGATTTTTTCCTACCTGAACACAATTTGTACCTAGAAGTTACAACGCTTAAACAGTCGCTGGTAACGAGAAAAAATCGAAAAGTTAGAAGGTTGCAGGCACAAAGACCCGATTTGAGTATTCGGATTCTTTATAGAAGCGATATTGAAAGACTTTTTTTGTCAGACGCTGCTTGAGGTGCTAGTCAAGTAAATCAGGTTCATCAATCAATATTTTGTCAAATAATGGTTGGGAACTGAACCAACCCGAAAAAGCATTACCAATTTGTTTATTAGTTAAATTTGCCGTTTCATCGTCTATAAGTTGAGTAGCTCCAGCAGCTTCTGCGAGTAGCTGTGCTTGACAAGTTCTTTCCATCGTGACAAAAAGCCAAAGTGCTTCATCGACTGTTTCACCTAATGTTAAAAGACCGTGATTTTTGAGTATTGCGGCCTTGCAGTGGCCTAGAGCTGCAGCGATTCTTTTACCTTCAAGTGGATCAAGTACCACTCCTGTGAAATCATCGAACAAAACATGGTTGTTATAAAATATGCAACTATCTTGCGTTAATGGGTCAAGGGTTTTTCCAAGCGATGAGAATGCCTTGCCAAAAAGCGAATGAGAGTGCGCTGCTGCAACAATCTCAGGCCTTTCCATATGGATGCCAGAATGAATGGCAAATGCTGCTTGATTCACAGCATAATCTCCTTCGATTACCTCGCCATTATGGTCAACTAATAGAAGATCAGAAACTGATATATGACTGAAATTCATTCCGAATGGATTAACCCAAAAACACTCTGTTTCCTCTGGGTCTCTCGCTGTTATGTGTCCGGCCACTCCTTCGCTGAAGCCATAACGACCAAAAATTCGGAAAGCTGCGGCTAGTCGCTCTTTTCTATGTTGTCTTTCATCTTCAAGGTTTTTAAAAATAGGCATTTCATGCATCAAAGGCAGGCTCGTCTGAAACCTCTGTGAAGCTTCGGTTTCTTCGTTATTGTTCATGTCATTTCCCATTTTAGTAGTTTAATTGAGCGTGAGTACAAATCTCATTTAGTAGCAATTCGTGAAGATTGATTTCTGAGCCAATGATCCGCCATGACAAGAAGAGTCATGGCCTCTACCATAGGCACAGCGCGTGGAAGGACACACGGATCGTGTCTTCCTTTCGCTTCTAGAGTGATGGGATTGTTACTATTATCAACTGTTTTCTGAGGAGATGAAATCGTTGCAGTAGGTTTGAATGCAACGCGGAATATAATTTCTGAACCATTCGTAATTCCACCCTGAACACCACCCGAATAGTTAGATGCAGTTACTGGCATGGAAGCACCAGGTTCAAAAGCGTCGTTATGCTCGCTTCCAGTCATTTCTACAGCAGAGAATCCACTCCCTATATCAAAACCTTTTGAAGCAGGTAATGAAAGCATAGCTTTAGCGAGATCAGCTTCGATTCGGTCAAAAACAGGGACCCCAAGACCCGCAGGGACGCCCCTTACAAGACATGTTACGATGCCGCCGAGTGAGTCACCATTTTTCCTAGCTTCAGTTATTGCGGAAATCATTGTTTCGGATGCTTCTCGGTCTGGGCACCGAGTTATTTCAGCCTCAATATCTTCAATACTGACAGTCTGAGATTGCACATCTGCTTTTATGTCGTGAATTTGTGAAACCCATGCAAGTACTTCCATGTTTGTGGATTCATTTAAAAGCGCTCTGGCTACAGCTCCAGCAGCCACTCTTCCTATTGTTTCGCGTGCGCTTGAACGTCCTCCTCCTTGCCAGTTCCGGATGCCGTATTTCGCGTCGTAAGTGAAATCGGCATGTGAGGGTCTATAAGCATCTTTTAAGTGATCGTATGCGGCAGGTTTTGCATCTTCGTTTCTGACCAAAATCGCAATAGGAGTTCCAAGCGTTTTTCCTTCGAATACGCCTGAAAGTATTTCTGCAGTATCTGATTCAGCACGTTGAGTCGTAATTTTGCTTTGCCCCGGACGTCTCCTGTCTAGATCGCGCTGAATATCGTCTTCCTTTAAGGAAAGTAAAGAAGGACAACCGTCGATGACTACGCCGACACCCCCTCCGTGACTTTCGCCCCATGTGGATATTTTAAATAAAGAACCAAAAGTGTTTCCCATTACATAGATCATAGAGGGCTTTAGGGTCACGCTAGGTCTAATTAAATGTGTGCGGTAACCTCAAAGCGTGTCTGCTACTTATGGAAATCTAAATATCGCTACTGCATGGGAAGCTATCAGCGACCAAATAGGGGATCTAACAGCTATCTATTCGGGTGAGAATTCAGAATCTTGGGAAGAATTTGAAAAACGTTCAGCTTCTTTAGCAAAAACTTTTTCTGAAAAAGGTCTGAAACGTGATTCAAAAGTAGCTTTTTATTGTTACAACGGCTCGGAGTATTTAGAAGGTCAATTTGCCGCTTTCAAAATAAGAGCGATTCCTGCAAACGTTAATTACCGTTATCTTGACGAAGAGCTGGCTTACATTTTGAATAATGCCGATGCTGAGGCCGTTATATTTGATTCAAGTTTGACTGGGCGAGTTGAGTCTGTTCGTTCAAGATGTCCGAAACTGAAGGTTTTTATAAGAATCGGTGAAGGTGTCCCCGAGGATTGGATTATCAATTACGAAGATGCTGTAAATAATGAACCACTTCAGCGTATTGAAAGATCAGGAGAGGACTTGTGGTTTCTCTACACAGGCGGTACGACTGGCAGTCCGAAAGCGGTCATGTGGTCGCACGCTGGACTTATGGGAGGGATGGCAGAAACTTTTCGTTCACTCGGAGCGAGAGTTCCGGAAAGTTCTGAAGAAGCCGCCAAAATAGCGAAAATAGTTACGGACGATGCTAAAGAGATAAGACAACTTTGTGCTGCACCACTAATGCATGGAACTTCAAGCCTGACTGCTTTGGGCACCCATACACATGGAGGTTTAGTAGCCACGCTTTCTTCGAGAACGTTTGATCCCAAAGAACTCTGGGAAATGGTAGAAAAGTGCAGAATAACGATGCTTACGATTGTCGGTGATGCATTTGCTCGACCCATGATTGATGAACTCGAGATGTCATTGGAAAACGGTACTGCTAGGGACATTTCCTCCCTTCGGTTAGTGATGTCATCTGGGGTTATGTTCAGTGCCCCTTTGAAAGAGCGCCTCCTGAACCTTCACAGTTGCACTATTTTGGATGCATTAGGTTCTAGTGAAGGAACTGGAATGGGTAAACATGTGACTTCGAGAAGGAAGAAGGATACGGGAACAGCCAAATTTTTTCTTGGAGAACACACAAGAGTTCTTTCAGAAGATGGTGTGGAAATTGAACCCGGATCGAATAAGACTGGAAAACTCGCGCTCGGCTATCCTTTGCCTGTTGGATATTACAAAGATTCTGAAAAAACAGAATTGACCTTTCCCACTATTAACGGTCGGAGATGGTCAATACCAGGCGATTGGGCCTCAGTTGAGAAAGATGGTTCTATCACACTTCTAGGTAGAGGATCAGAGTGTATTAATACAGGAGGAGAAAAGGTTTTCCCCGAGGAAGTCGAAGAAGCTTTGAAAATCAATCCCTTAGTCATTGATTGCAATGTCGTAGGTCTTCCTGATGAGCGTTGGGGTCAAGCAGTGACTGCAGTTGTAGAGGTGAAAAAAGGTGAAACGCTTGAAGAGGCGGAGTTACTAAACGATGTAAAAGAACGCTTAGCAGGATACAAAGTGCCCAAAAGTGTGGTCTTCGTTGAAAAACTGAAACGTGGACCCAACGGAAAATCTGACTACAGGTGGGCACGTGAGACAGCCCAATCTTTATAGTTTAGAGATCTATTAGAGGTGGTGCAGGCCACGGCAATTCCTCACCGCTCACTATTGAAGAGTGTCTTGCTTTAACTCCATTCAGATGCTGGTCATCAGTGAAAATCCAAAACTTATTATTAGAAATAGCCTGGTACACAAGTTCGGCTACTTCGGAAGGTTGCTTAGCATTAGCGTTCATCCACTCCATGAAAGCTTCCCTCTGAAGAAATTCTTCATCAGTTGATTCATCACCAGAGTTGTTAAGTAGATTCTCCGGGCGGTTTCTTTCTGAATCCCAAATATTTGTCGATACAAATCCTGGGCAAAGACAACTGACACCCACTTTAGAATTTTCTGCTAGTAACTCCTGACGGAGCGTTTCAGCTATAGATACGACTGCAAACTTTGTTGCGCTGTAAGGGCCAAGGTTCGGAACAGATATATGTCCAGCGATAGAGGAGGTCATAACAATATGTCCTTCACCCATTTTTTTTATATCTGGAAGAAAGGTGCATAAACCATTTACAACTCCCCATAGGTTTACACCCACAACCCATTCCCAGTCACGTATTGTTGCTTCTGAGATAGAAGAACCAAATCCGACACCAGCGTTAAGGCAGACCACTTTAGGGTTACCGAATTCCTTTTCAATCTGATTTTTCATTTCTTCCATAGAAGCCATATCGCTTACATCACAATGAATACCCATTGCTTTATAGCCGAGTTCTCCCAGTTCAGCCACAGCTTCATTCAGAACCGGTACTTCAACATCAGCTAGAACTACGTTCATTCCCGCTTCGGCTAAACGTTTTCCTGTTGAAAGTCCTATTCCGGAAGCACCACCGGTTATCAGTGCGGTTTCTCTATTTAGTTCTTTCATAAGTTTTCCTGTTCTATTTTTCTTCAAAACCTAGTAATGCTTGTTCTATAACTTCAGGTAGAGCTGGGTGAACATAAAGTTGATTGCGTGCTAATTCATCAACAGTTATTGAAAAATTCATAGCAGTTACTAATTGTTGAATAAGAGTGGACGCCTGATAACCAATAATGTGAGCACCGAGTAGAAGACGGGTACTGGGGTCAATTAAAAGTTTCACAAAGCCCTGTTCATCTTCCATTGCCCAACCGAATGCAGTATCGGAATATTCTCTAATAGATTTCAAGTGAGGGACGTTATCTCTCAAAAGCTCATCTTCACTAAAACCCGCACTAGCTATTTGTGGATTACCGAAGACTGCTTTAGGGGTTACAGAACGGTCAATCTTTATTAAATCCTCCGGATTTAGCAAGTTATGGGAAATTACTCTCGCCTCGGCATTAGCAGTATGTTTTAATTGAAGAGGATTTGTTATATCGCCTAAAGCCCAAACTCCAGTAGCGGAAGTACGCAGATGCTCATCGGTTATGATGTAACCAGATTCATTACAAAGAACACCACCTTTTTCAGGTTCCAAAAAGACGGTGTTGGGGTTACGACCAGTTGCTATCAAAAGTTCGTCAGCTTCTATATCGCTTTCTCGTTTCAATTTAATAAAAAATTTGCCCTCGTGTGAAACGTGTTCGACTTCCTCAGAAAAATGGACAGTAAATCTATTTTTGTATATCTCTGAGATGCGTTCCCTGATAGAGGAGTCGGCTTCCCTTAAGAATTCGTTGCTACGCAAAATCATTACCACTTCAGAACCAAACGCTCCAAAGACATGAGCCATTTCGATTGCGATAAACCCACCACCAATAATTACAATTCGATCGGGCAGTTGGCTAATCCTCATTATGGAATCGGAAGTATGAAAGGGTGTTTCTTGTAATCCAGGCAGTTGGGGAATGTCAGGGTGAGCACCCGCAGCTATGACTATCTGATTAGCCGAAATTATCTCTTCACCTATCGAAAGAGTGTTTTCAGAGATAAACGAAGCTTTATCTTTATAGACCGTCACATTTTCAAGACTTTCACGATAATTGAGACCGGCTTCGGCGATTGGGTCTATTCTCCCAAAAATTCGTGTTTGGATTTCTTCCCATTCGACGCCAGAAAATGAAGAGTTAACACCCAGTTTATTTGCCGTTTGAGCGTAGAGCGAAAGGTCTGCTGCATAAACAAGCATTTTTGAAGGTATGCATCCACGATTCATGCATGTTCCGCCAAATTCGGCTGGTTCTGCTATTGCAATATTGAGGTGGTCGTGTTCAGGTCCAATAATAGTGTTGCCTGATCCTGCTCCAATGATAAGGAGGTCGTGGTGGTGCATCTTTTTAATTTGAAGCTAAAAAGGAGCCTAGAGAACGCAATGTCTGAGTCCCTGCTCCTAGTGACGTGGTGATGTGCTTGTTCCAAAGGGTGTAACGGTAGAGAGGGTAATCTTTTGAAACACCCATTCCACCATGACAATGTTGCGTAGCGTGCGCGATTTCTGTGGCTCGCTCTGAAGCCCACCATTTAGCGATCAGAATATCTTCTAGAGCGTCAATATCTACGCTCAGACGCCATGCGGCAGAAAATGTTGTGAGTCTGATACCACCAACATTTATGAATTGGTCCGCCAAACGCTGTGTCACTGCCTGAAAAGTAGCAAGCGGTCTTCCGAATTGTTCCCTTTCACTCGTATAGGAGGCTGTCATTTTGAGCGCTGTTTCAGTCACCCCTAACTGGACGGCGCAAAGGCTAACTAGCAAAATCTGGAAAAGCCAGTAGACGCTTTCCCTTCCTCCTATTTTATCAGCAGCCGTTTTCTCAAAAGACAACTCCCAGAGAGGCTCACCCCGTGTTGAGTCGGTTGCACGCATAGTGATATTTGGATCTTTCAGATCCACTATGCAAACTACAGGCTCGTCACCATCTATAGCTGTTACTAGAACTGAATCGGCATGGTTTGCATATTCGACGACAATCTTCGTACCTGTTATAAGCCCATTTTCGTAAGAAGTAACCGGTTCCATGAAGTGATCATTCAAAAATTCTTGGGATGCGAAAGTTAATAGTTTTGAACCGTTTACAATTTCTGGCAGCAAAGACTCTCTCTTATCGTCGGTGCCGAATTTGTCTACCGTCATAGCCGAAACCAAAGTTGGTAATAGAGGGATAGGGGCTACATGTTGTCCCTGCGCACGGAGCAAGCAGACGAGGGCGAGAATGTCCAGACCAGCACCCCCAACGTCTTCTTTTATCGTCGCTCCTATTAACCCTGAAGAAACAAATTTTTCCCAAAGTTCTCTATCAAACCAATCTTGAGTCTCTTCTGTTTTTCTCAAAACCTCTATATCTATGTGGTCATCCAGAATGCGTGCAGCTAATTCCGCAATTTCATTTTGCTCTTCCGTGAGATCAAAGTTCATTATTCAACCCTCATCTTCTTCTTTTCTCTCTTGGCAGACCCAGTCCGGCCATTCCAATTATGTCTCTTTGTATTTCGTTGGTACCCCCACCAAAAGTTAAAACCCAAACGGATCTATAGCCGTTTTCTATTTGTGACGCAAGATCTGATCCTGAGTCACCTTCAATCAAGTGGCCAGTAGTGCCAATAACTTCAGTAAGTTGTGTGTAAATACGGTGCATAGATTCTGAACCGTGAACCTTTATCGCCGATGCATCTGCGGGACCCATTTCCCCATTGGTATTTGCATAAGCAACTTCCCAGTTGAGAAGATCAAGATAACGAACAAGGGAGCGACATTCAGCGAGTTTTATTTGAACCCATTCTTGGTCGATAACTCTTCTTCCGTCAGGTAGTAAATTTTCACTCGCCCAGTCAATTGCATCTCTTACAAGCCGAATCATCCGTCCGGCAGCAAAAAGCGAAACTCTTTCATGGTTGAGTTGGCTGGTAATTAGATTCCAACCCCCGTTAATTTCCCCAATCCGCATACTGTCGGGAACCCTAACGTTGTCGTAGAAAGTTGCCGTAGTATCTGCAGCACCAAAAGTTTCAAAAGGTTGTATCGAGAATCCTGGATCTTTCGTGTCAACTAAAAAAAGAGTGATTCCTTTATGGCCTGGTGCGTCAGTATCAGTTCGAGCAGCGAGCCAAATATAGTCTGCATTATAGGCAAGACTTGTGTACAGCTTTTGACCATTGATTATCCAGTCATCCCCGTCTCTTATCGCTCGAGTTTTTAGAGAAGCAAGATCAGTTCCAGCTTCCGGTTCGGAATAACCGATTGAAAAATGAACTTCCCCTGCTAGAACCTTTTTAAGGAAAAAATCTTTCTGTTCCTTAGTGCCGAATTCTCTAATAGTTGGACCCACAGTGTTAGTTGTTAGAAAAGGAATTGGACACCATGCAGCCTGGGATTCATTGAAAAATATGTATTGTTCAATAGGTGTAAATCCCTTTCCACCATGTTCAATTGGCCATCCGACGCCAAGCCAACCATCTTTTCCAATTTTTCTGATCAGATCCTTGTAAGGCATATTTTCTGCAAAGTCGGCACTTTTTACTTCAGCTCTGACTTCAGGAGTCATCAAGTTACTGAAGTAAGACTTAAGCTCTTCGCGAAGCGATTTTTGTTCTTCAGTTAAATCAATAAACATTTAGACCTTTCAAATCAGCAGCTATTAATTATGCAACGAAAAGTTAATTTCGCGGAACAGAATCCCAGGAAGCACCCTTGAAGGGGTCTGGTTCTTTGGGTAAGCCAAGAACTCTTTCTCCGATTATATTGCGTTGAACCTCATCTGTTCCACCTGCGATACTCACACCAGATGCTGCTAAACACCCAATAGCCCATTTTTCAGCATCGTCATCTCCAATCTTCCAAGCTTGTCCGCTGGTACCGACAATTTCCATAGAAGCATTTCGAAAAAGTCGAGCTAGTAGTGACCCATTAAGTTTTGCGATTGATCCTTCAGGTCCAGGCACAAGCCCAGCCGCCGCAGAGTCGCGCACTCTCTGTCCTATAAAGCGGCGAATTTTCTCTCTAATCCAGAGATCAGAGAGCATCTGTCTAATGCACGGGTCAGAGTTTTTATCTAAGGTTTTTGCTAATTCAATAAGTGCTGGAGTTCGGTCCGCTGTCAAGGAACCTCCACCAGCACCTATAGAAACGCGCTCGAACATGAGCATTGAAACCGCAAGGTTCCAGCCTTGATTAAGATCACCGAGTAATCGATTTGAAGAAATTCTTGTCTCATTAAAAAACACTTCGTTAAAACCACTTCCACCAGAAATCTGTTTTAACGGTTTGACTTCCACAGTTGGGTCAGTGAAGTCGACTATGAACATCGAGAGCCCTTTGTGTTTAGGAAGCGATGGATCGGTTCTAGCTACAACCATTCCCAAATCTGCATAGTGTGCTCCCGATGTCCAAACTTTTTGACCCGAAATAACCCACTCATCACCATCCCTGCTGGCGCGTGTTGACAAACTCGCAACATCCGATCCGGCACCAGGCTCGGAAAACAATTGACACCATATTTTCTCTCCAGAGATACAGTCCTTCATGAAAGTATTTTTCTGTTCATCTGTTCCGTATTGATCCAGCATGGGTAGACACATTCCGTGTGATATGTACAAAGGGCCGTTAGGAAGACGCCAATCACGTGCTATTTCATCAAAAAGTTCCTGATGTTTTTTTGTTAGTCCACCTCCTCCGTATTCTTTGGAGTATGACAGAGCAGCTAATCCCGCTTTAAATAGTTCTTTTTGGAAACTTTTACACTCTTTAACGCGTTCAGGGTCATCATCCAAACCTGATTCAGATTTACCGATTTGTTTACAGTTTTCTTCTAAAAAGTCGACCACTGCACTACGAAAAGACTCTTCATCCTGAATAGAAGAGTGGGGAGTTTGATCATTTTCTTGCATTAAATGAAAGTACTTCTACTTGTCCCTTCTCTGCAATTATTAAGAGAAAATTTATTAATATCTTTCGTGGCAATCTAATGTTTGAAATAAATTTCAGTAATTTCGATCAAGGGGCTAACGACCCGCGATCTTTTAGGCCCATAGGAGCAAATGGGCCAAAAAATCCATGTTCGTAAAGTCCATAGCCGATATTTTCGTTATAAGAAAATCTTCCGACATGATCGACGATTCCATACTGTGCCAATGGTTTTATTTCATCAACGTCGAGTACTAATCCTTGAACTATGTCTTGACCTTGATGCATACCATGTCTCCAATCGGAATCAATACCGTAACCGGTACCTATCGAAACCCAGTTAGGTAGAAGGGATTCGCATTCGATCTCAAAAGAAGATCCGGGTGCTTCATTAAAAGAGATTGTCGACTTTTTAAGTAGTCTTGTTCCAGAGATCATTTCGTGATTCCATTCTGGTCGTCCCAACCACTCTGAGTCGCTGCCATCATTCCAAATTCTTATTGCTTCTTCCAGAAGTCGAGTTCCATCTTCTTGCTCGTGACACATATAGAGAATTGAGTGGTCATCGAATTGCATTGGAAAGTAGTTCCACATCCCACTCATAACATTTGTGCCTTGGCGAATTCCATCGCCTTCTGGTTCTCCGACAGGTCGAATCCCCCAAGAACGGTCTCTTGCTCCCCACCAGCTTTCAGGTGAGACACTGTAAGTTTCTCCTGCAACAGTAATTTCACCAGTCCACTTACCATTTTGTGCAAATCGCTGAGTGTCAAATACGACTCTCCCTTTGTTTCTTATGTACTGGTGTGGTTCAGCGTGAGCTGCCATGGAAGCTTCCCACGTGACGTCCATGGCCACAGTATGTTCGGTGCCTTCGCACACGACACGTAGTTTTTGGAGAGGTTCAATGATTTCTATGAAAATTGGTCCTACTCGTATTTTTGAACGGTCAACTAGTTCTGTTGAAGATCTAACAATATGTTGTTTATCTTTATGTCTGACATCTATGAATGCATCTGTTACACCCAGATTGGGGTACTGGCCTAGTCCAAAAATAGCGAACAGTTCGTCAGAGCAGGAGTGCAGATTGAAATAGTAACGGTCATAGAAATTTCTGTCGCTAGTAGCGGGATAAGAAATAAATTGAGCTGATTGATGGACCGGGTAGTCATCCCAGGAAGTGACTGTCATAAATCCTCCAGTAATGTTAAATCTGACGGTAGACAAAGATGTTAATTGTCAACAATTCGGCATCTTACATATTTCAATGGGAAAATGAGGCAAGAGATCCTGGAATGTTCGACAAGAAAGGAACAAATGGGGGTACTAGAAGGAAAAATTGCTTTAGTGACTGGAGCTGCCAGCGGCATTGGGCGTTCAACAGCTGAAGCTTTTGCAAAAGAGGGTGTTTCACACATAGCGCTTGTTGATATAGATGAGCAGGGAATACTGTCGACTTCTAAAATCGTCAGTGACTTGAAGACGAGTTTTTCCACTCATTGTGCAGATGTGAGTCAAGAAGATTTAGTTGAAAGGACATTGAATGAAGTTATTGATGAGCACGGACGTTTAGACATTGCTTTTAATAATGCTGGCATTAATCATCCAAGTAGCAGGTTTCATGAACTCGAAATAGGGGACTGGAAGGAGATGATTGAAACTAACTTAACGTCGGTTTTTCTCTGCATGAAGTATGAATTGATACACATGCTTAAATCTGACACCAAAAGTGCGATCGTAAATACTTCTTCTGGAGCTGGAATAGTCCCAGCTCCTGGTCAAGCTCATTACACGGCAGCTAAACACGGTGTAGTGGGTTTAACTAAATCTGTTGCGGCTGAATATGGAAAGTTGGGAATCCGTTGCAATGTGATACTTCCTGGCTTGGTAGACACTCCGATGATTAGAGATGCAAGTGGTGAACTAACAGATCGAGCTAGAAAGACTCTTGAAAGGATTTCTCCAAACGGTGAACTTATAAAACCTGAAGAGATAGCTGAAACTGTAGTGTGGCTTTCTTCTGAAGGGTCAGTGAAAGTCAATGGGCAATCAGTTGTAATTGATGGTGGTGGAATAATGCGATGAATTTCGCATCTACAATGAGCAACAGTAGTACAGCAGAGAGAAAAAAATGACAGAAGAAAATGACTTTGACGTCATAGTAGTAGGAGCAGGTATTTCTGGTATTGGATCCGCTTACCGTCTTCAGAAGGAATGCCCAGACCGATCTTTCGTGTTGCTTGAGGGGAGGCCAAATCTAGGTGGTACTTGGGATTTATTTCGATACCCGGGAGTTCGTTCAGATAGTGATATGCATACTTTGGGTTTCAGTTTCAAACCATGGAAAGCCGCAAAATCTATTGCTGATGGTCCAGCTATTCTCGAATATCTTGAAGAAACAGTAGATGAATTTGGCATCAGAGAAAAAATTAAATTCAACCATCAAGTGTCTACTGCTGAATGGTCAAATGAAAAAGACCGATGGACTTTGAGAGTATCTAACAAGGAAACCGGAGAGCCTTTCGTTTACACCTGCAACTTTCTTTTGATGTGTTCTGGTTATTACAGTTACAAATCTGGATACACGCCTGATTTCGAAGGGGTAGAGGCTTATTCTGGGAAAATAGTTCATCCACAAGAATGGCCAGAAGATATTAATTATGAAGCCAAGAAAGTTGTCGTTATAGGGTCTGGGGCCACAGCGGTAACACTTGTTCCTGCCATGGCAGAAAGCGCTGAACATGTTGTGATGCTTCAAAGGTCGCCTACATATGTTGTAGCACGACCTGATCACGATCCTTTTTCGGCTTTATTACGAAAAATACTCCCTGAGAAAATTGCTTACTATTTGACCAGAAAGAAAAATATTTTTGGTCAGAACTACATTTACAAATTAACGAGAAAAGATCCTGAAAAAGTTAAAGAAAAGATACTTTCAGGCGTTCGGATGGCTTTGGACTCGGATTTTGATGTAGAACGTCATTTCACACCTTCTTACAATCCTTGGGACGAAAGACTCTGTCTAGTTCCTAATGGTGACTTGTTTAAATCCATTCGTAAGAAAAAAGTTTCAGTTCGAACTGAAACTATTGACCGATTCACTTCGGAAGGCATTTTGTTAGAAACGGGCGAAGAATTGAAAGCTGACATTATCGTCACAGCAACAGGTTTAAATCTTGTAACCCTAGGTGAAGTAGAATTTAGAATAGATGGTGATCTTGTCGACTTTTCAGAGACTTGGATATATAAAGGTCTTGCATATTCAGGCGTACCTAATTTGATTTCAACTTTTGGTTACATAAATGCTTCTTGGACGCTACGAGCAGATATCAATAGTTCTTATGCATGTCGGCTTTTAAACCACATGAGGAAAAGTGGAACAAAAAGAGCCACTCCAAGACTGAGAGAAAGTGATATTGACATGCCACAACGCGACTGGATAGAAGGCTTTACCTCTGGGTACATGAAAAGGTCTATGTCGGAAATGCCAAAGCAAGGCGATCGTGAACCTTGGCTGAATACCCAAGATTTTTATAAAGACAAAAAAATGCTCTCGCGTAATACTTCGCTTGAAGATGGAGTAATGGAATTTGTTTGAATCGAAAAATAGACAGACTCGTGTATGAATAAGATTCCAGTTGTACTTATTTCGGGAGAAGACGACGTATTGATTTCCAGATCGTTGAACACCCACATCGAAAAAGCGTTAGGTGACGAAGATAGAAGCCTTGCTTTGGAAGAATTAACTGAGGAAAATTACCGCTCCGCAGAGCATTTTAATGTAAGTAAGTTAGTTGATTCTGCGCAAACCGCCCCTTTTTTAACTCAAAACAGGGTAGTGGTGGGTCGACACATGGGACGCTTCAGTAAGAAAGAGGATCTTTCGCCTTTACTGGAATATTTGAACTCACCTTTACCAACGACTTCTCTAATACTCATCTGGGAGAAAGGAAATAACCCTCAGCAGCAACGACTGTCACCTGTTCCAAAAAGTCTCCTTGAAGCGATTCAAAGTTCTGGAGGTCACGTAGAAAAATTGACTACTGGAAAAGGAAAACAGGCTGAAAAATGGCTGTCAGAGTCACTTGACAGAGCACCTGTGAGATTTACTGGGGAAGCACGTAAACGCATATCAGGCCACTTGGGAGAAGACCGCACAAAAGTTTTTGCTCTTTTAGAAGTTTTAGCTGCTGTGTATGAAAGAGGCGAGACATTAGAACTTGAAGATGTGGAGCCTTACCTGGGAGATGCTGGATCTGTCATGCCATGGGATTTAACTGACTCTATTGACGCCGGTAAAATTTCTGAAGCATTGGAAAGACTTAAACGAATGCTTAGAGCAGATGGTCGACACCCATTAGGGGTGATGGCTCTACTTCACTCTCATTACGAAAAAATGTTACACCTTGAAGGTTCAAATCTAAAAGATGAAAAAGCTGTATCCGAAGCACTTTCAATTAGCGCATATCCAGCAAAAAAAATTCTTTCCACATCGAGGCGACTAGGTAAGAAAAATATTTTTAAAGCTATAGGACTAATAGCTGAAGCTGACCTCGATTTGAGAGGAAAAAAAAGTTGGCCCCCTGAATTAGTCACAGAAGTACTTGTGGCCCGACTAGCGGCTATGAGATAAGCGGTTAACTATTGTTGTTTAAACTTTTCTGAAGTCTAGATTTCTCACGTGAGGCTTTATTTGCATGAATAATGCCTTTAGCAGCAGCTCTATCAATTTTTTTGATAGCAGCGGCAGTATCTTCAGCATTACCTGAGTCTTTAGCTGTTTTCACAATGGAACGCATCTCTGAACGAACAGATCGGTTTCTTAAACGTCGTACTTCATTCTGACGATTACGTTTTATTGCACTCTTAATGTTTGCCACGGGTAAACACAACCTTTTCTTTCAGCAGTTCTCAATCCTAGCGTGTCAAGAGAGATACAGGACAGCATAAGAAAGCAAAGAATCCAATTTAATTCATGTAATTAAGCTCACGAGAATGTACGGTCAGCAGAGATGACTAATAAAAAGATGTGTAATACATCAATCATTGCCCATATAGACCACGGAAAGTCAACGCTAGCTGACCGCATGTTGGAACTTTGCGGGGCTGTGGATGAAAGAAACATGCGAGCCCAGTATCTCGACTCAATGGATCTGGAACGCGAAAGGGGGATTACTATAAAGCTTCAAAGCGTGCGACTCGACTGGAAAGACTCGGTAATAAACCTTATAGATACACCAGGTCACGTCGATTTTGGTTATGAAGTAAGCCGCTCTCTAGCTGCATGCGAAGGAGTGATACTGGTAGTCGATGCTGCACAAGGTATAGAAGCTCAAACTCTAGCCAACTGTTACCAAGCTATTGAGCATGATCTGGAAATAGTGGCTGTGTTAAACAAGATAGATTTACCAGCCTCAGAACCTGACCGGTATGCAGAAGAAATAGAGAAAGCTTTAGGAATCCCAACTGAAGAGATTTTTCGAATTAGTGCAAAAACAGGTGAAGGAGTGCCGGAGCTTCTTGACGCTGTTGTTGAAAAAACACCGGCTCCTGAAGCGAGTGAAGATCTACCTCTCCAAGCTCTTGTGTTCGACAGTCACTTTGACCAGTATCGCGGAGTTGTATCTTCGGTGCGGATAATGCAAGGGCGTTTAGATACTGGAATGTCTATTAAATTCATGCAGGCTGGAACGAATCATCAACTTGATGAAGTTGGAGTTTGGCGCCCTGAGATGACACCAGTTAAAAGTCTCGGGGCGGGTGAAGTGGGTTACGTTCTTGCCGGGATCAAAGACGTCGGAGAAGCTCGATCAGGTGAAACAATAACGACTACGAGTAATGGAAGTGAATCAGCATTATCTGGGTATCAAGAACCCAAACCAATGGTTTTCAGTGGCTTGTACCCAATAGACGGAGATGACTTCGGAGATTTGAGAGATGCTTTGGAAAAGCTCAGGCTTAATGACTCGAGTTTCACTTTCGAACCGGATACGTCATCTGCTCTCGGTTTTGGGTTCAGATGTGGTTTTTTAGGATTGTTACACATGGAGATAGTGCGAGAACGGCTTGAAAGAGAATTCGATCTTAACTTAATAACTACGGCGCCTTCAGTTAAATACCGTGTTATTCACACAAGCGGAAAAGTGCAAGAAATAGACAATCCGTGCGATCTTCCGTCTGCGGGTGAAATCTCTGCGATAGAGGAACCATGGCTCGAGACCACTCTGATATCGCCAGCGGAGTACACGGGAACGCTAATGGAACTTTGCCAAGGGCGTCGAGGCGAGTTGGACAAGTTGTCATATCTGTCGCCTGAACGTATTGAACTGAAATATCGACTTCCTCTAGCGGAGGTAGTTCTAAATTTCTTTGATCAATTGAAGAGCAGAACGCAGGGTTACGCAAGTCTTGACTATGAGCCTGCCGGTTACATGAAGTCTGACCTTGTGCGAGTAGATATCTTATTGCAGGGGGAGTCTGTTGATGCCTTCAGCGCAGTTGTGCATAGAGACGCATCCTATGAATATGGTCGAAAAATGGCGGAGAGGTTAAAGGAACTGATCCCGCGTCAACAATTCGAAGTCCCAATACAGGCCACGATCGGTGGTCGAATAATAGCGCGTGAGACGGTCAGGGCGTTTCGAAAAGATGTAACAGCAAAACTTTACGGGGGCGACATAACAAGAAAACGAAAACTGTTGGAAAAGCAAAAGCAAGGTAAAAGAAAAATGAAGTCAATTGGTCGTGTTGATGTGCCCCAAGAGGCTTTTGTTTCCGCTCTGAGTCTAGAAGAGTAAAAACAATAACTATATAATTCTAAATAGCGACAATGGGAGTACCATCCGAAGATGCTAGACGAAAGAAAAGCAGAAATTTTAGGCGCTGTCGTTGAAGCGTATATAGAAACTGCCCAACCAGTCGGTTCGAGTTTGGTTGCAAGTTCTGAATCAGTAGATGTCTCTTCTTCAACGATCAGAAACGAGATGGCACTTCTGGAATCAGAAGGTTATTTAGATCAGCCTCACACTTCGGCTGGTCGAATTCCTACTGAAAAGGCATACCGTTTCTTTGTAGATAATTTGTTAGGCCCTGTGAGGCTCGACAGAGTTGAAAATCAACAAATTAAGTCTTTTTTTGATAGATCCCATATTGAGATTGAACAAATGCTGCAAGAGACTAGCAATTTTTTAGCTGCACTTACTGGAAGTGCAGGCGTTGTTCTTTCGCCCGACTCTGATCACCAGACAGTACGTTCAGTACATCTAGTTGATCTTTCAATTGATCAAATTCTGCTTGTTTTGGTTACTTCCAATGGAGTGGTAGAGAAACATTCGCTAGATATTTCGAAAGAAATATTTATAAACGAAAACGAACTAGATGAAGCAAATCAGCATCTTTCTAAACATCTGAGAGGCTTTCGCATGGGTTCCCTCCCGCAAGTTCCGACAACTGGAAAATCTAATATCGATTATCTGATGAGAGAGGTTGAGAAAACTCTCACTTCTTTAGTTCAGTCAAAGGAAACTGTTTATGTAGGAGGTACGTCGGTGCTAGCAGGTTCTCTTTCGGAACCTGAAGGTATTAGAAAAGTTTTGGACCTGTTAGAACGACAAATGATTGTTGTTAGTTTGATCCGAGGTGTCATCGACCGTGGACTTAGCGTTGTTATAGGAAGTGAAACAGGTGTTGATCATTTAGCTGAATGTTCGCTTGTGGTAGCTCCATATGAAATAGATGGTGAAGCAGCTGGTTCGATCGGTATTCTCGGTCCAACTAGAATGGATTACACTCAAGCACTTGCGACAGTTGGAATTGTTGGTCGTAGTTTAGGTGACCATTTAACCGAAGGTTAAAAAATGTCTAGTGACCCATATGAAGTGCTGCAAGTTCAGCGAAACGCCTCAACGGAGGAGATAAAAAAGTCCTACCGGAGGCTGGCGCGCAAGTTTCATCCTGACGCAAATCCGGATGACCCCGGTACTGAAGAAAAGTTTAAAGAAGTCGCATTCGCCTATGAAGTGCTTTCAGACCCCGAGAAGAGATCACGCTATGACCGGTTTGGAGATGTTGGAAGTTCTTCATCTATGGGAGACCCTTTCGGCGGAGTAGGCGATATTTTCGAATCTTTTTTTGGATCAGGTTTTACGCAATCGCGAAGAAGAACAGGCCCAATACAAGGTCAGGATTTGGAAACTTCACTGCATCTTGAGTTCGATGAAGCCGTATTTGGTTGTGAAAAAGAAATCAAGATTAAAACAGCTTTAGCTTGCAGCACCTGCGAAGCAACCGGTGCAGCTGAAGGTTCAAGTCGTGACACTTGTGTTACTTGTAACGGTAGTGGACAGATTCAGCAAGTTAGGCAATCACTTTTAGGTCAGATGATGACCTCTGCAGCATGTAACGCTTGTGGGGGAATGGGCTGGGTGATACCTGACCCTTGCGAAGAATGCGGCGGAGAGGGAAGAAACGTAGTACAGGATTCATTTTCGGTGCAAGTGACAGCTGGAGTTGATGATGGGACGACCTTAAGGCTCACCGGAAGAGGGGCGGTTGGACCGTGGGGAGGTCCTGCAGGTGACCTTTATGTACAGATAAGAGTCAAAGATCATAAATATTTTAAACGCAGCGGTTATGACTTGCTTCGAAAACTTCCTGTGCAAATGGCGCAAGCAGTTTTAGGAATTGAAATAGAGATCGAAATGCTTGATGGTTCCGAAACTATCGTTATCCCAAAAGGTGTCGAAAGTGGACAAATGATGAGGATACGCGGGCGAGGTGTGCCTCACTTGCAGGGGCGAGGGAGAGGCGATCTGCTAATCGAAGTAGTAGTGGAAACCCCAAAGGATCTAACAACTGAACAAGAGAAGTTCATAAGAGATTTTGCGGAATCCAGAGGCGATGAAGTCAACCCCCCGGATGAAGGAATAATTGGTAAATTCCGATCGGCATTTAGTTGAGCGATTGAGGTTTTTCTTTGATTGATACAGATCTTCCCCATGCATTCGTAGATGATATTGAAAACCCTTGCTTAAGTGATGAAGATACTCACCACTTTGGGAAAGTTTTACGTCTCAGATCGGGAGATGGGTTAACAGTTTCAAATGCTAATGGAAGTTGGAGAAAGTGTGTTTACGGTCCTCCACTTGAATCTGTCAGCGAAATAACTTTTGAACCCAAATCAGAAATCGAAATTACAATCGGTTTTGCTCTTGTGAAAAAAGGGAAACCAGAATTAATAGTTCAGAAATTGACAGAACTAGGGGTTGACAAAATTGTTCCGACAGTAGCGCAGCGTTCCGTAGTGCATTGGACCGATAAAAAAATTGTTGAAAATGAAAAACGTTTTAATCGCATAGCCAGAGAAGCAGCCATGCAGTCCAGACAGGTGTACATCCCAGAAGTTATGAAAACTCAACCCTTCTCAGATTTGGGAATGGAAAAAGGTATAACGTTGGCTCACCCGAAAGGTAAAAAACTAACTTTAGACCATTCTTTTCTGGTTATTGGACCAGAAGGCGGTTGGACTCCTGAAGAGGTTGAAGGTAAGGAATGCTGTTCTCTGGGTGAATCGATCCTCAGGTCAGAAACAGCTGCTATATCCGCAGGGGTTTTACTGACTTCATTGCGTGATGGAAGAGTTGAATAAGCGAGCGACTTATTCAGAATTTCCAGTCGTTCCAGGAAACAACTTCATCCATAGGTATGCGTTTTGCAGGCTTAAAATCTGACCCAAGAGTGTGAGCTGCTGTTATGAGAGCGACTTGAGTTACTTCCTCGAATGGGATGCCCAGAACTTCTGAAGCTTCCTGTTCGAAAATTAGATGAATTGTTGTCCAGCAGGTCCCAAGGTCGCGCTCACGTGCAGCAAGCATGAAACTCCAAGCTGAAGGAATTATGGAGCCGTAAAGAGACGCTCCAGCTAAGCCTGGCATTTGATCAACTCGTCCCGGCAGGCAAGGAATCATCATTACAGGAACACGGTGCATGTTCTCCGCCAGGTAGGTTGCCGATTCGGTGACTCTCATCTGCTGAGCGGCTCTTTCTTCATTTTCCGCGGTTTCCGCTAACTGGCCTGCGCTACCCACCATGTTTGCGTAGACCTCGAAACCTTTTCTATAGATGTCGGCGAGCGCGGAACGTTTCTCGGGATCTGTTATCACGAGAAAGTGCCAATTTTGACTATTGGAGCCAGTAGGTGCCTGAACGGCTAATTCAAGACATTCAGTTATAAGTTTTTCATCGACAGGTCGATCAAAGTCCAGACGTTTCCTTACAGAACGAGTAGTTGAGAGAAGTTCGTCAGCTGAGAGATTAAGTTTTTCCATAAAAGTTACGATAGTGCTATTTGAAGTGCGACAATCAGATAGCTGGAAGTAAAGTTGTGTAGATGTTGAAATTAACTTTTTGTATGCACCGATTGCCGCACTTGACACGTGAGCAGTTCCAAAATTATTGGGAGAATAAACACCCTCTCTCTGCTCCGTCTAATGCTGTAGAAGTTTTAGGTATAAGAAAGTACATTCAAGTTTTCCCCCTTTCTGAGGCGGACAATTCCTCCGTTAAGAAAGTCCGCAATGGGTCCAATGAGTTTGACGGGGTGGCTGAAATTTGGATCGACGACCTTGAAACCTTCACCACAAAATGGAAAACAGGGGAGGGGAAAGAAGCTTTTGAG
>CENZ01027985.1_pt1 | contig 21175 bp, 18 predicted proteins | sample 361341 | NCBI WGS metagenome assembly CENZ01 (sample SAMEA2619782, study PRJEB7988) | marine metagenome | biome: marine biome (ENVO:00000447); feature: deep chlorophyll maximum layer (ENVO:xxxxxxxx); material: "saline water (ENVO:00002010), including plankton (ENVO:xxxxxxxx)" | depth 50 m
AAATGGAATAGGCATAGTAATTTCCTTAGTTAGCGCTCATAACTAGATTACGCTTGAAACAAGTAATTTTCGAACATGAATTTGCAATGATTGTCCACTCTAATTTTGTTTCTTGCTCTCTCCGCGCTTGGTGAGAGATATTCAGGTTTGTAAACAAATAGGGGAGACATGTCACCGCTGTTTTTATATTGGTATTGATTTGCGCTAAGAGCTTAGCGAATTCGACTGAGCATCACCGTGAATCAGATTTCAGCTCAAGAGACAGGTTGGCTGTTAAGAATCTAATAAGTGCTTAGTATCTTAACAAGGTTGTGTCTTATGAACTTTGGTTGCAAACCGCATTTAGCACGGCAAGTGGTAAGTTTTTGATTTAAAGGGATTTGGAGCGGGAAACGAGATTCGAACTCGCGACCCCGACCTTGGCAAGGTCGTGCTCTACCAACTGAGCTATTCCCGCTTTAGTGTTACCCGCGCGGTGCGGGCAACCATTCTACCGCTTAATCCCCTGCTGAAGAAAGGCCAGGCGTCGAAGAGAGCCAAGAGGCTTGTGTCGCGTCGGGCCAGACGCCTCTTCAATCCGTCTTTCAACCGTCTTCAACTGGAGCGGCGAAATATAGTGGCGTCCCCTAGGGGAGTCGAACCCCTGTTGCCGGGATGAAAACCCGGTGTCCTAGGCCTCTAGACGAAGGGGACGCGAAGCGCCGCATTCTAGGGGGCTTCCCCAGCCTCGTCAAGATGCGAACTGGTTCTGTTTTTGTCTCTCACGTTGATACACCGGAGGACATTGGCGCTGCTCGCTGACTCAGCTTCATCAATAGGTCATTTGACGGATTGACTTGGCGTTATCGAGACTTTTCGTTTCGGAACACGAGCAACTGAGACATCGGAGCGCTGAGGGATTGATCATGTCGGACACCGATAATAAAAACGGTACGGGTACACACCCCCTGAGGGTGAAGAGCGCCGCAAGGAGAATCGTCGAACAGTGACTGAAGACCGCCGTGAATCGTACCGGATTTCGATAGAGGAAGAACCGAGGTGTAAGAACGACCGTCGCCGCAATGATAAAAAAGAGTGAAGCGGGAGATCGGACGGTAGGAAGTGCGGCTGAGCGAAGGTTCACTGTCGGTGAGCCTGCTCTCAGTTCCGTCAGTACAGTACGACAGAGCGAATACTCTTGCCCTCATGCATATAGTCAAAGGCCTTGTTGATTTCATCCAGTGGCATCGTATAGGTGATGAATTCATCAATCTTGATGTCACCTGCCATGTACTCGTCCACCATACCCGGCAGTTGTGAACGACCTTTGACACCACCGAAAGCGGTACCGCGCCAGACTCGACCGGTGACCAGTTGGAAAGGTCGGGTCGCGATTTCCTGACCGGCACCTGCGACGCCGATGATGATCGATTCGCCCCAGCCCTTGTGACAACACTCCAGCGCTGAACGCATCAGATCCACGTTGCCGACGCACTCGAAGGAATAGTCCACACCCCCGTCAGTCATGTCGACAATCACCTCGGCGACAGGGTCGTCATAGTCTTTTGGGTTCACCCAGTCGGTGGCGCCGAGTTTTGTCGCCATTTCGAATTTGTCGGGATTGGTGTCGACCGCGATAATCCGTTCCGCCTTGGCCATCACCGCGCCCTGAACAACACTGAGGCCAATACCACCGAGTCCAAAGATGGCGACGGTCGAACCTGGTTCGACTTTGGCGGTATTGCGCACGGCGCCAATACCCGTCGTAACGCCACATCCAAGCAGACAGACCTTATCGAGGGGCGCTTCCGGGCTGATTTTGGCTACTGAAACCTCTGCGACCACGGAATACTCTGAGAACGTCGACGTACCCATGTAGTGGAAGATATCTTTGCCATTCTTTGAAAAACGGGTTGTACCATCCGGCATTAGACCCTGACCCTGGGTCGTGCGGACAGAGGCACAAAGATTTGTCTTACCGGACGTGCAGAATTTACATTCACCGCATTCGGCAGTGTAGAGCGGAATAACGTGGTCGCCTGGCTTCACAGAAATCACACCTGGTCCCACTTCTTCGACGACTGCGCCGCCTTCGTGGCCGAGTACCGCCGGAAAAATACCCTCCGGATCTGCGCCCGATAGCGTGAATGCGTCGGTGTGGCACACGCCGGTTGCGATGGTTTTGATCAGTACCTCACCGGCTTTGGGTCCGGCGACGTCGATTTCCTCGATGGTCAGTGGTTTGCCTGCTTCCCAGGCGACTGCGGCACGTGATTTCACCTCGTTCCTTCCTTACAGCATACTCAAAGTAGTGGGACTGTAACCAAGAACCTGGAGCCAAGAAAGGGCTCCCCGTATAGCTTCGCGCCAGGGCCAGAGTGAGAGAGGAGTGAGAGAGGATTGAGGCTGGAGCTAGAGCGGAATAGTCACAGAAAGGAACGCGCGTCTGGGTTCACCGACAAAATAGCGGTCTTCTCCGAAGGCAAAATCTGCCCGTTCGGCATATTTCTCATCAGCCACATTCATGATGCGTAGCCCCCAGTCCCAACCCAGTAAACCTTGTGCGAACAGACGCAGGTTCAGCAGATCATGACCTGGATACTCATGATTGTTCTCCGGATCCTGGTAGTAGCTGCCGAGATGGGTCCATTCCAATTCGGCATCCCAGGTTGGGTTGATCGTCCAGGCAAGCTGGAGTGAGCCAAACGATCCAGGTGCAGTGTCAATTTCATTGCCGCGGATCTCCGATCCTGAGAGGGCAGGTGTATTGTCATATTCGTGATGCGCGAGGCTCCACTGTAGCGATGCCGTGATCGTTTGATTGGGGAACCAGTGGACGCTCGCGTCAATTCCCTGGTGACGGGTCTCTCCATTGTCGACATTGCGCCGGTTCGTATCGCGAAAGATGAAGTTGTCCTTGGTCATTTTGTACAGGGAGGCATCAAGCAGCCAGCGCTGACCGAACCCACGAACGCCAAACTCCACGGAACGGATCGACTCCGAATCGATATTCGAGACAGACTGGTCCGCCTGCAGTCGATAGAGTTCTGTCGTCTGCGGCGCCCTGAAGCCGCTGGTGACCTGCCCGAAGAATTGTAGGGCCGCGCTGACGTCGTGCAGAAGAGACAATTTGGTGCTTACGTTGAGGAAGTCATCGCTGCGACTCGCAGGCCGATTAAAGCGGCATCCGCCGAAATCACATCGTGTGCCGTCTGCGCGCGTTCTTCCAACAGGCAGATGATTGGTGTAGTCGTAGATAACGGATTCAACGCGGGAGCCGGCCGTCAGCAACGTGTTGGTTCCCAGGATCAGTTCCCAATCCAGGAAACCGGCGATCGTTCTGGCATCGACGTCGTAGTCATAGTGTTGTCCTGCGGGGATAGTGGCCACAAGGAAAGGGCTGCCAACGGTTGTCCGGGCCTGGGTTTCGGCCAGCTGACCCTGGGTGATGTCCGCGTCCAGGCCAACAACGAAAGCACCTGTGTGCAGGCTCGACATGAAGCCGATACTGTGGTGCCGGTTTTCTTCCAGCGCCTGTCCAGGGAGGAAGTGCTGGAGAAATACCATGTCGCTCCACCGGCCGTACCCGGTCACGAGGAGTTCCCCCGATGCTCCCAGGTCGTTTGTGTAACGGTGGGTCAGCCGCATTGACCGAGCGTCTCGAAACGCTTCGGGGTTCGGGTTGCTGCGTGTTTGGCCACGGTCTCTATAGATGTTGGCGCCGCGTATGAAACCTGCGGTTTCCTGATTCAGGTTTGTATAGTGCAGCACCGTGTGATGGCTGGTTTGTTCAGCTGAGACATGACGTTGTAGTGTCAATTTCTGCTGGTCGAAACCTGATTCGTCCTTGTAGCCACCGTCGCGCGTACCGTGCATATCAGCCCGGTAGCGCTCGCCGCCGTAAATCAGCTTGCTGCGCAGGTAGTCGTTGGCGCCAAACTCGAACGTCACTTTTCCAACCGGTTTGACCTCGGGTGACAGGACATTCAGTACGCCATGGAGTGCGTTGGACCCATAGGTCACGCCTGAGGGACCCCGGATCACCTCGATCGCAGAAGCCTGCTCGGTGTTGGCCTCAAACAGTTCGTTCACGTTGCAGAAGCCGTTGGCTCGAATGGGTATGCCATCCTGTGCCAGCAGGAACGCACCGCACGCGCCTGCACCTGTCAGCACGGGCGACCGTATGGCGGTGAGATGTTCCTGGCCGTTGCCACGGGATATCCAGACACCCGCAACACGCTGCATGAGTTCATTGATGTGGGTATGCCCCACCTGTTCGCGGGTTTCCTGGTTAATGCGTGTAATGTTGCCGGAGACGGAGGAGATCGATTCCTGAATCCGGCTGGCGGTGACGACAATCTCTGACAGGGCTGTAATTCGCTCAGCGAAGGCGGCGCTCGATGCCAGCAACAGGAGGAGACAGATGCAGGTCCTAGTCTGGGGTATCGGTTTTTGACGTTGGGTGTGCGGGCTCACCGGATTCAGTTCGAGTCAAAGCGCGGCACTTTACCAAATTAGCCAACAGTGGGCACTTCCATCGGTCAACACGATGGTCGGATTTTGCCGGACGGGACGCCAGGATGCTGATGACGTGCGTATTGAGGGGCTTTGATGCATTTGGTCTGGTGATCGCAGCAGGTTGTCGTACCCGGTTGACAATTTTCTGCTGATCGAGTCAACTTCGGCGATACCTCGCTGTCCTAGGAGACAGGTTTAGAACGTCTACAGCGTCTTCTTTGTACCGGTAATTCCGCCGATATGTAAAAGGAGGACGCCATATGGCTATTGAAGTGCCTGGATATCTACCGCCAAGGCGTGAAGAGGAACTCCGGGTATGAGCAGCAACGATACAGAATATGTCACCACGTACCGGCCATCGTTGCTGGACTCTGTATCGCGTTTGGAACAACGAGCGACACTCGGGATCACCGAGAACCTGCCATTTCATGGCATTGATCTCTGGAACGCATACGAATTTACCTGGCTCAATGGCAAAGGCCGACCCGAAGTCGCCCAGCTTTCCCTGGAGGTACCTGCGCGATCGGTGAATATGATCGAATCGAAGTCGTTGAAGCTGTACCTCGGTTCGTACGCAAACACCCGGTTCACCCATCGTGCCGAAGTTGCTGCCACGCTTGAAACGGATCTTACTCTGTCGGCGCAGGCACCAGTCAGTGTTGCACTCTACACGTCGGATCAGGTTGAGCAGTCTGGTATTGGCCCCATGGTGGGGCAGACGCTGGACGCATTGGATATCGATATCGATGAACTTTTCTGGGACCCAGAACATCTGAGTGTTGAATCAGAAACCCTGGTGAAAGAATCGCTGTTTACACACTTGTTCAAATCACGGTGTCCGATGACAGGGCAACCGGATCATGCAAGTATTCTGATCCAGTACAGCGGTAAGCAAATCAGTCACGAGGGATTGCTCCGGTATCTCATTTCATACCGCGATCATGCGGAATTTGCTGAGCAGATCACGGAGCGGATTTACATGGATATTGCCAAACGGTGCCAGTCGGATCGGCTCAGCGTTCATGCGCACTTCTCACGTCGAGGGGGTATCGATATCAACCCCTTCCGGTCTCGGGTAGAGGCTCTGCCAGGGGTTGTCAGAAGCTGGCGACAATAGCCGGTTTTCAGGCGGTCGCTTTCCGGTAGCGCTTTCCAGTATGGTACGGGAAATTTCGATTGCCGGAAGCGATCATGGACGCCCTCGAGGTCTTACACACCAGAGTTTCAGCACCGCGCCTGGGCGGTGAACTTCCTGAGCAGGAGACGCTGAACAATATCTTTCGGGCGGCGCTGCGAGCACCTGACCACGCGTTGCTGAGGCCCTGGCGTTTCATCACGATCAAGGAAGCAGGCCTGCCTGCACTGGGCGATCTGTTTGCAGAAGCTACTCGCGAGATAAACCCTGAATCGACTGATGTGGAGATCGAAAAAGCACGGGCGAAACCCCTACGTGCACCCCTGATTGTGGTTGCAGTGGCAACTGTGACTGAACACGCGAAAGTGCCTGAGGTCGAACAGGTGATATCGGCCGGGACAGCAGCACATTCCATGTTGCTCGCGGCATATGCGCAGGGAATCGGCGCCATGTGGCGAACCGGCTCGATGGCCTACCACCCCAGTGTCCACGCAGGACTTGGCCTGGTGGAAGGCGAACATATTGTTGGGTTCCTTTATATGGGTGAACGCCAGGGTAAATCGCGAAATCTCCCCCGTCTGGACGTTGAGGACTTTGTCAGCGACTGGGTGGGTTCGTGAACCTGCCCCGGGCGAGGGCGAAACGCAGACAACCAGGATGTAGTGAACGATATGAGCCGTACACACAGTCGTAGTACCTCAAGAATTCAGGATCGGCTGATCGATGAACTGATCGGTATTTGCCGTGGCGTCATTGCTGACGACGAGGTCGACGAGAAGGAAGCTATCTTCATTGGGCAATGGATCGAACAGCATCGGGACGTGGCAGACCGATGGCCTGTCAACGTTCTGTATGCCCGTCTGACGGAAATGTTGAAAGACGGTGTGTTGAACCTTTCGGAGCAACAGGAATTGCTCGAGACGCTCAGAGAGATTACGGGCGACAGGGCGGACTATCAGACTGTCGCCAAGTCCACATCATTGCCGCTGGACCGGCCGCCACCAGAGGTGAACTTCAATGGCAGTACGTTCTGCCTGACCGGTCGGTTTGTCTTCGGCAGCAATCTTGATTGCGAGGATGCGATCATGGAGCTCGGTGGTGAGGTTGCGGCAAACCCGACGTCTGAGACCGATTACCTGGTGATTGGAGAGATGTCGAGTCCCGACTGGGTGCACACGGCATTTGGCCGCGGCATTGAGAAGGCGGTGGCGATTCGTGATGGTGGATCAACTCTTGCCATCGTTTCCGAAGAGCACTGGGTCAACGCCATGGGCCTTGTCAGCCAGTAGACGCCTCCGGTCGCTGACTTTGACGCTACAGGCTTTAGGTGCGGATGTCCGAATGACATTGGAAGGCGGGCATTTGGTCGGCTGACTCACGCCAGCCAATCTGCTGGCCACCCCATCCTCTAGCCACCCCATCTGTTGGCACGTGTCCAGGGTCTTTGGGCAGCGCACAGGGCATGTCTTGTCAGTTGGGGAAGGAATGAGTCCACCTTAGCCACATCCCGGCACACGCGTTCATCGCTACCGTTGCTCCCTTCCGGGCCTGGCGGAGTTCACAACTCAACGTTGCGGGAGGACCAAGGTGGACCGTCAGTATAGCGCCGACTTTTATAAATCTGAACCCGACTTTTTTTACGTTTGTTCACGTCTCAGGACTACAAGAAGTAGTCCCCCAGCCGACAATGTCAACACGACCAAAGATGTAGATGGGTCGCTGTACAGGACAACAACATGGAAGAAGTAACGGACGTATTCCGATTTTGCTCGATCACACAAAAAGATTATTGAGACGCAGAGGGAAGCGATTGATCGGCCTGTCGCAATTGCGGTGCCTGTCGAACGAGCGAGGCCGTCTGATCAGTTTCCGGTAAACGTCGGACTGGATTTGTTCATGTAGGCGCTGACAGCTTCGTTTCGATCCTCGGTGCTGCTGGCAAGCATGTGTTGTTCGTAGTCCATGTGCATGATGCTCTGGTCCAATGCACCGACGATCATGTTGACACTCCGTTTGATCATCTGGACCGCCATAGGTGGTTTCCCAACATAAAGGTTCGCCATCTCCGTTGCAGCTTGTGATAGCTGATCGAGATCGACCAACTGATCCAGAATGCCCCAATCCAATAGTGTGGGTGCATGGACACGCTCACCACCGGCAACCAGGCGTTTTGCACGTGCGGGTCCTGCCAGGTGTGTAATGAGTGGCAGGCTCTTCCACTGGAGATTAACGCCAATATCGATTTCGGGATATTGCATGAAACAGTTGTCTGTACCTATGCGAAAATCGCATGCCGTCGTAATACAAGCGCCGCCACCCATGGCTGCTCCTTGCCAAGCGGCAATCGTCACCTGATCGATACCTAGCAACGCGGCGATCGCGCGTTCTCCAATCCGATTTTTTCGGCGTCGTAACACCATTGGCCCCGCGTATTCATGTCCGGGGTCCGTCAGGTCGGCACCGGAGCAGAAATGTTTCCCAGCGCCAGCGAAGATGACAACGCGGGTGTCTGCATCGTCCCTGAAAGACAGTGCGACATCCTCGATTTCGGCGAGATGGGCAAAGTTGAGGGCGTTTGCCTTCTCTGGTCGGTTGAAAGTCACCGTTGCAATATGTTCTTCCTTTACGAGAGAGAGGTGTTCGTAAGCCATGGTGTGTCCCCTTGGTTGTACCGAAATCTAAGTACAGAGATTCTATCGATCGATGGGGTCTAAATCAGTGTTACAAACGATGACGCTATTTTCGCGAGGTGAACTTCGGGTCATAGCGTTCTGATAGAGCGTTCGCCACAATGTGGAATCGCCCCACAATAAACCAACATGCCGGTTCTAAGGTTCATCCGGATCAACCACTCTTCATCGATCAGGTTCAGCTGGATACGAGTATCATTAACCTTGCGATCAATGCACGATACGCAATCCCTGGTGGCGTTAGCCTGGTTTTCCGTTGTGATAATCAGCATCTCGGCACGACACGAGCGAGTCCGCACGATCTGGTAGCCGGGGACTATGTCGCCATTGCTGACGAAGCCGTTTACCTACGAACAGCTTCTGCGGGCGCTCAGCAAGTCTGCATCAAGTTAGATGAGTGGTCATGATCAGGATGCGGTGATCCCTCTGATTTGCACCCAGGGAACATCCGACGCGCCGGAGTTCAAGCGCTCTCGAGAAATGGCCGTGATGTTCTTCAGAGATGCAGCGAGATTGCCACTGATGGTGGTCTCCCGAATGGGAAACTGGATCTCACCGTCTTTGATGTAGTAACTGTTTTTCGCAACCCCGGAGAACTCGCCTTGATCGTTTGGCCGACCTCCGGAAAACCGGTTGATGAAGATCCCCTCTGCCACGTCCTTGATCATGTCTTCTAATGAGCTATCACCTGGTTCAATGATGGTGCAACCGCCGCCATTGACCGCGCGAGCCATGCCCAGCTTGTTAGCGCCAAACTGACTCAGCATAAACGTCTGTAAGAGACCGTTCTCTACCACGGTGGTGTCCTGTGCAACAAACCCCGTGCCGTAGGTGTGATAGGCTGCTGTCAGATCATCACTGAGTGGGCAGCATCGAATCGTCAATGAGGGATCTGCGACAAGCTCCTTCAATTGTCCTCGGTAAATTGAGGTGCCATCGATCATCGCACTGTCGGAAATCTTCCCCATGAGAAAACCAGTAAAGGTCGACAGACAGTGTGGCGACACAATTAGGTCGCCTGTGAACTTCCCTGGAATGTTCTTTGTATGCATCTGTTCAACAGATTGGGCAATCAATTGGTCTACGTCATTCTTTTGTGCGATCGGTACGTCCAAAACGTGGGTGCTATAGCCCGTGTAGTTCATGGATGATGTAGCTTCCCCATCCTTGGCTGAGAACTGAACACTGACAGAGTAGGCCCCTTGCTCCTCCAGCAGGTCGACCCCATTGCTGTTGACTCGGCTGGTATTGGTTTTGCCAAACGTGATACTGGTGGAACGCAAATTGACGGTCGGGTACTTGGTAGCAACGTGTTCCTGAAGTTCCATAATGCGGTCATACATTGCATCGTAGTCCGGTTCACTGGGGCCAGACGTGAACTGGGCCGCGGGGGCATGCTCGGCAATATCGTTGGCCTCATCAGGCTGGGCAGCGTTGGTCATCTGACGCAAACTTTCCAGTGCGTCATCGACCGAACCGCGGTCTGTCGTGTTGATGCCGATGGAGCCACGTTTGTGTTCAATTATGCCGGTCATCGATACGGCAGTTTCGAAGGCGGTCCTCATGAGCTTGATGACACCGTCTTCGGACTGAAGCTCGTGCAGCTCCTGGTCCGACACGTTGCAATAGGCTTTGTCGTAACCCCTGGCCCTCATCCGGTCAAGGACTTGAGCTGATGTCTCCCGTACGCCCATGTTACTGCCCCCCAATGAATACTTTCGTTTTGACAGCGGGACCGCCCATACCGACGGGTAGCGGTTGTTTCTTGCCGCACATACCACTGCAGTTCCAGACCATCTCATCAGACAGCATGCTGACGTCTTTCAGCAGTTCAAAGGCGATCCCGGAAATCGTGGTATCGCTCACAGCTCGTCCTAACTTCCCATCCTTGATCTCATAACCCATCTGAACGCCAAACATGAACTCGCTGGTTGAATCCGCTTGTCCGTTGGTCCAATTCATGAGGTAGTAGCCGTTATCGATACTGGCGATCATGTCATCCAGTTTGCTGGTTCCTGGAAGGATCGCGGTATTTCGCATCCGCACGAGTGGCTCATCGTGATACTGGTAGGCGCGCGCGTTGCCAGTCACCGACGTGTTGAAGTGCGTGGCGGTTTCCTTGTTATGCATGAATCCCTTGAGGATGCCGTTTTCGATGATGGTGACGTCTTCGCTCTGAACGCCCTCATCATCCAGGTATACAGGTACCGGTAGAGTTTCACCGTGCCACGTGTTGGCAAAATCCATCATGGTGACAAGTTCGCTGGCAACCTGTTGCCCAAGGTAGTCACCGGCAACAGATCCTGCCTTGACGATGTCCCCTTCGGTCGTGTGGCCGATCGCTTCGTGGGCGAGAATCCCGGCGAGATCGGAGTCCAGTATGACGTCGTGGTGCCCGGCTTCGGGGCGGGCAGCGTTTTTCTTGTCGAGCAGCTTGTTGTACAGCTTATCGATGGTAGCCTCGACTTTGCTTGAGTCGCTGAACACATCCTCGAATTGACCACGTTCACCAATGCCTGAGAAGAGTTCGACGGGTTGACCCTGATCGTTTTCGGTCGTAAGACGGATCATGATGATCGATCGAGTCGTGATGTTGTGTCCGCCCGCACCATCGGATGTGAACAGCTGCTTCTCCATATCCAGACAGCTCATGTTCAAGGATCTGGACTTCACCTCTGGACAGTTCCGGACGATATAGTTATCGAGTTTTTTCAGGAATGCGATCTTTTCTTCCTGGGATAGTGCAGGACTGGTTCGTGAGAAGTCGCTGTTACCGTGACCTGTCGCAGGAGGCAGGACTGCGCCATCACGACCGGAGCGGGATGAAAGGAATTCAGCATTTTTGGTTGCCATCTGAATGGTGCGGCTGATGCTATCGTCTGACAATTCGGCACCACAGCTAAATCCCCAGGCACCTTTGTCGAATACGCGAGCAGAAATACCGCCCGCTGCACTCTTACTGTTGCTGATCATGTCGCCGTTCAGAAAGCCAATCCCCTCAGATCGGTTTTCCTGCAACCTTAGCTCAGTATATGAAGTGAACTGGTTCGAAAACCGTTTGAGGTCGATATCTGTTTGCATTGTCACCGTCTACCTGTGAGGAGTGCAGGATCATTGTGTGATGGTATCTGGCGACTGTCCAGAGGCCACCGTCAGGTCCCGGTGAAGAACGAGTTGGGCATCCTCAGACGGCGGGTTTGCGCTCGGCGCTGATGACCTGCGTATTGAATCCCAGCCAGTGCATGCGGCCGATATAACGTGCGTGCTCCACTTTGAGGCAGCGATCAACGATCAACTGGAGGCCACCTTCTTCTGCAATACGAATGCCTTCTTCGCTGATGACGCCAAACTGCAGCCAGAGATATTTTGCGCCGATCTCTAATGCTTCCCGGGCGATCGCAGGAACAGCGTCTGATGCGCGGAACACATCAACCACATCTACGTCGCCTGGAACTTCGGTCAATGACGAGTAGCACGTGTTACCCAGAATTTCTTGTTCACGCGGGTTCACTGGAATGACATCGTAGTTGTGGCGTCGCATGTAGTAGCCGACGAAGTTGCTTGCGCGGAGCTCGTTGGAGGATAGACCGACAATGGCAATACGTCGTTCAGAGAGTGCAGCCTGTATAACGTCCGGACTCTGATAATCGGCGATGTTCATAAGGTGGTCCTTGCGCTTTATTCCGTGATCGCTGCCAGACCCTGTTCCAGGTCCCAGATCAGATCATCTGCGTCCTCGATGCCGATTGAGACGCGAACAGTACCGGGACCGATGCCGGTGGCAAGCAGTTCGTCGTCACTGAGCTGACGGTGCGTGGTCGTGGCAGGGTGAATGACCAGGCTCTTTGCATCGCCAACGTTGGCAAGATGGGAGAACAATGTGAGAGACCGAATAAACTGCTGACCCGCTTCGCGTCCACCCGGGAGATCAAAACAGAAGACCGCGCCCGCGCCTTTGGGCAGGTATTTGTCCACCAGCGGTTTATACAGGTTCGTTTCGAGACTGGGGTAACTGACGGATTCGATCATCGGATGTTCGCTTAGAAATTTTGCCACGCGCTCGGCGTTGCTGACGTGTTGACGCATACGTAATGGGAGCGTCTCAATCCCCTGGGCAAACAGAAAGGCGTTAAACGGGCTCATGCAGGCACCGAGGTCGCGCAGGGTCTCAGCACGAAGTTTCATCAGGTAACCGTAAATCCCAAATGTCTCATGGAACGCGAGACCATGATAAGCATCGGAGGGTTCTGCAATTACAGGGTAACGTCCATTCGACCAGTTGAACTCGCCGGAATCAGTGACGGCTCCACCGATACTGGTTCCGTGTCCACCTAAAAATTTGGTCGTGGAATACACGACGATATCCGCGCCAAACTCCATGGGTCGACACAAGTAAGGTGTCGCAAACGTGTTGTCGACCATCAGCGGCATACCGTGCTCGTGGGCAAGGTTCGCAAGAGCCTCGATATCTAATACGTTCCCGCCTGGGTTGCCAATGGTCTCCCCGTAGAGGAGCTTGGTATGGTCTTTGATCGCAGCGCGCCACTCGTCGACATTGTCAGGGCTCACAAAGGTGAGTTCGATGGAGAGCTTGCGGAAGAGGTGTTTCAGTTGTGTCACGGTACCGCCATAGAGTGCGGATGACGCAATCACATGGTCACCGGGGTTGAGTAAGGTAAAGAAAGCTGCGGTCTGGGCTGCCATGCCGCTCGCAAAACATACGGCGCCTACAGCCCCTTCGAGATTGGCGATCCTTTCTTCTAGCGCCGCGATGGTTGGATTCATGATGCGTGAGTAGGTGTTTCCATACTCCTGCAGGTTGAAATAGGCAGCCGCTGATTCCGGGTCTTCAAAGACGTAACTACTGGTCTGGAAGATAGGTAATGCACGTGCACCGGAAGTTGGCTCTGGTCTTGCTCCGGCGTGTACCGACCGCGTGTGGAAACCAAAATCACGTTCGTCCGTCATAACTACCTTGCCATCTCAGTTGGGGTAGTCTGGCCTAGGTAGACTGCCAGATGTGCGCTGACGTCCATCGCGTCTTCGGTTGCGCCGTAGATAAAGGTGGATTTTTGCCGTCGCATCAATGAAAGACCCATGGCATAAAGACCAGGACTCGTCACGATACCGCCATCGTGGGTAAGTTTGCCCTTTCGGTCTAACACATCGACGTTCAGCCAGCTGTAGTCCGGACGAAACCCTGTTGCCCATACGACGCTTCGAATACCGCCGTTCTTAAGATCGAGTGACAAAGCCGGATCATCGTCGACACGCGTGGGGACATAGTTCAGATCGGAAACGATGGCATCTTCATTATTCTCGATAATCCATTCATCGATTGTTTTGGCCAGCCTTTTCATCTTCAGGTCTGCAAGATTACAAAGGTTCTTGAGACCGCCCGAAAACAGCAATTCATGACCACGAATCGCACTGATGCGACCGACCAATTTCACGCCCTGCGCAGTCAGCTCATTCAGATTTAGGGTTGCATGTTGCTGCGTACCGGCCAGTTGTGGCGAGGGTAGCCCTCTACCTCTACGTAGTTCATCGTCAGTCAACTCGTCGTAGCGCACATCCAGCCGCCCGATCTTGTCGAGCCAATAGTAGATATCATGACCTCGATAGGTTCTGGGCAGCCGTACATGTTCACCGACCGATAACGTTACCGGACGGCCGGACTTGTGGATCTCATCAGCCAATTGCAATCCGCTGGCGGAGGCTCCGACAACAAGCACACCTCCTTTCGGCAACTGCTCTGGATTTCGGTAGTCGCGAGTATTCATCTGCACGATGGATTCAGGGAGTTCTCCGGCGAATGGAGGAACGGCGGCGAGGTTACAGATACCGGACGCTAGAACAACGGTGTTTGCGGTGTATTCACCAGCCGAGGTCTCGATGCGATATTGGTCGTTTTGCGAGATCACCGAGGTAACGTTCGTTTCAGTTTGTACGGGTGCGTTAATGACCCGCGCATAATCCTGAAAGTAGCGACCGACCTCGTGTGTCGTCATGTATCCGTCCGGATCGTCTCCCTTGTAGTCATAGCCGGGCAACTGGGTAGCCCAGTTGGGAGTCAGCAGTGTGAGAGAATCCCAGCGATCGTTATTCCACGAGTTACCGACCTCGCCGCGCTCCAGGACGACGTGGTCGATGTTTCGTGATGAGAGGCACTGGCTCATGGCGAGACCAGAGTGGCCTCCACCAATCACCACAGTTGTAAAGTGGTTAATAACCGGACCTATTGCTTGGTGGTATCGACGGTAATATTCGTCGGATTACTCAGGATGTCATACACAGCAGAGCGCTTTTGCGACTGGGCGACGAGTGCCTCGATGTCATCGGCGTCTGCGTCTGCATCGATGTTAAAACTAACCTTGATACCATCGAACCCGTTTCGTACATCTTCATCTGCACCGAGAATGCCTTGGACATCCATACTGCCCTCAAGGATAGCTTCTACAGAATTGAGCTGAATTTCACGGTTCTGGGCAACCGAGGCGACACCCGCTGTTAGGCAAGAGGCGAGACCGACTAATACATATTCAACTGGGGTGGCGCCGTTGTCTTCTGCCGCAAAAACCTCTGGATGGTCAGCATTAAATTTGAACTCTCGCTTATGCGACTGTTCTTCGCCGAGTCCTCTGAATCCCTCAACACTGGACTCGCTATGGACACCATTGACCCATTTACAGTTGGCGCGCCAGGTAAACGCAGCGGCCCCAGGATTGCCAGTTAATGCTTCTCGGGCGTCGAGTAGTGCCTCCACGTTAACGCCGTTGTCGACCGTGTCTGCCATTTTTGTACTCCTCAAATTCAAGTGACCTGATCGGGTGGTAAATTTACCGCAGTTCGAGAGGGGGTGGAAGCGCAAACCCACGGTCGGCATGATTCAAAAGAAAACCAGATGCGTCGCTCGGTCTCTCGTTCGCAGCCTTTTTTGAGGACTGACACGGCGTAGTATTAGCTAAGTGACTGAATCAAAGGATGCACTGCATCTTGGGACTCTGACCATATCTTTGGTTGTTTGAGAGTCGCGGTAAAGGTGTGGTGGGGGCGCGTGAGAGACATGGTAGAGATTGTGACGACTGTTTTTGGCGTGAAGCGAGTCAGCGTCAGGTGTCCTGTCCATGGGGCAGTGTTTCGCCAAGTCGATCGGCAAATACGGACAGTTGTCGTTCGAGCAGTGTCACTCGCGCTTCGAGTTTTTCGATGCGATCCTGCCGTTGCTGCACCTCTACATGAGAGGCGACCACTGTGGCTTCTGCATCAACTGAGCCGAGATCACCGCTGAGCTGGTGCATGTACTCGTGGTCCTGCCGACCCGCTGATTTTGGCAGCCGTGCGACCATTGGTGGTCCATCATCTCGCTCAATCAGTGACGTCAGGGTTTCACTCACAGCACGATTGTTTTCGAAATTGTGCAGTCGTCCCGATCTGGATCTGAGTTCCCCAGGCGTCTGGGCGCCGCGCAGGAGCAGGAGCGTCACGATGGCGTAAGCGGCGTCATCGAATTGTCGATCGGACAACACGGTGTTGCAGAATCGTTGCTCGTACTTTTCGATACCGGATTTCCCTTCAGATCGATTCAGGAGATAACGATCCTCGAGTTCTCGAGTCGCTCGCTGAACCTCGCCCTGGGTGAGAGACATCACGGGATCGCGGCTCGATTTCTGATTACACGCGTTCGTGAGTGCATTCAGGCTGAGTGGATATTGATCGGGCGTCGTCACCGCCTTTTCCATCAGGCAGCCAATAATGCGAGCATCCGTTGGCGAGAGTACGTCCATGGCAAATCTTGTCGACAGGTAGATGGGTATCTTAACGTGAAGGCACGACTCTTTTCCTTCTTAGGCGAAAAGGCTGGCGTGGGTATATAGGCCGATAGCGAGTGTTTTCTCTTTGCGTTGGTCTCCGACCTAGATGTGATATTTCAGGCGCTAATAGCGCCCACCTTGCGGCATGAAATGCAAATATAGGTCGTGCTCATCGTAATACCGTTTCATGCGCCGCTGAGCTTTGATTTGGCGTAGGTTGCTTTGGGTAAGCATGGGTATTGAGTCAGCGGAATTTACGAAATGCCCCCAAAAATACCCCAATTTTTGCTAAGAACGAGTGGGACACCACGAGACCAAATAGAATAACAACAGACACTTAGTAGCTGAAATGGAAGGAGAATAGGAATGTATAAGACGTAAAGAGGCAGCTGGATGGCGGGGAGAAAGGTAGGCTCTCCGTATTTTTGCTATTCATCAATGAAAAAAACTACATAGTTCGTCTACTATGTAGGCTTGCGCTCTTCCCGCTTTTGCAATTGATGAATTGGTTCAGAAGATAACGATGCTTGCAGTTACGGCGAAGAATTCGAAAGAGTCGGTTCCGCGGATTCTGCAATTGATCGCGATACTTTAGTTTGAGTGCGTGTAAAGGGTATGAGCCCCTCATTGGCCACGCCAGTTAGTGATTAAGTTGATAGGAGTCCAACTGAAGACTCTGAGAAAAGTCCTAATCTCGCAGCTTGTGGTTGATTTGAATTGCTGGTCCGATTCTCGACTCTGCACTTAGCGAGTTAGAAGTGCGTCATATGAGTGTCAGTGAATATAAGCTCACACGGAAACCTAGCGGTAGCAAGGTTATGGAAGATGGCGGAGAGGGAGGGATTCGAACCCTCGATGAGCTTTTAACCCATACTCCCTTAGCAGGGGAGCGCCTTCAGCCACTCGGCCACCTCTCCGGTGCTGCGCATTATAACCAAATCAACGATAGAGTCCGATTGGTTTGGCATTCCCAAAAGTGCCACAGGATCTCAATGCCAGGACTTCGAGGTGTCAGATGCATTGGAGTAGCGTCGATCAGGCAAACCCGGGTTCGGATCGGTTACCATCAGGGTTCCCAGGTTGGACAGGAGTGAACCCGTGCATGCTGACACGCTCTCCATAGAGGAAAAACAAACCCTCTACAGGGATGGATTCATCATCCTGAAACAGGCGGTCCCCCCGTCAGTTGTTGAGGAAGCCCAGGCGCGAATCAATGGTGGGGGACATGTGGTGGGCCGGCGCCATGAGAAAGGAACCTACCTCGGTGATGACCCTGCAATGACGGATCTGGTCAACAAGTCGGCAATTACGCCGATTCTTCACGAAGCACTTGACGACTTTGATCCGCCATCAGATTGCCAGGTTGCCATTTTACGCCCCGGCCAGCCGGGCGATTACTTCAACAATCTTGGGTACCGGGACCGCGATATGCCTTATAACGGAACCCAGTGCCACATGGATGGTTTGTGCACCATTGCGGCACCGCAGGAGGTACAGGCTGGTACACCCGACGAGATTTATCATCGGTATCTTACGAACGGTCCCAAGGGTGACATCGGTCGATCGGCGGATGTGGTAGGTCACAACACGGTACCGTTGTTTCAGGATCCGGCGATGACCCTGGGCATGGGTAGTTTCAACGCTTTTGTTTTTGTCTGTCTGAATGATCAGACCCGACCGGAGTGTGGGCAGACGTCCGTGCTTAAAGGCGCTCATCACGCTACCGAAGCGTTCTTTCAGCGGCAACGTGCATTAGGGGAGCATATCGGACCGGAAGGCCCTGGCTGGCCTCGAATGAACCACGACGTGCCGAACCGCTGTGGTCTGAACTATTTACCTGAACAGGTACGGAACCAGTTTACAGATGAAAGTAGCGCGACCACGCCGGATGGTGTTCGTTGGCCGGAACCCACACCGGCACTCATGGAACCCGGTGACGCATGCATTGCGATGTTTCATATTCCCCACTCGGGATCTCGAAACGAGAAGGGTACGGAAGACCGAAAAAATGTGATCTTTCGAATCCGCTGTAAGTCCCGTCAACCTGACAAAGTGATTACGGGGCGGCGTGACTATCCAGACCGGGGTGAAGGTGGCACATGGCTTGAGTACGAAGAGGGTAATAACCCCTGGGAACGTTCAAAGCACGCGCTCTGCCATCAGTGGGATGAGTGGCGCGGTATGCAGGACGTTGTCGCGAGCGAACGGGCCGATGCGTGAAATCGCGCCGATTGCACTGGTCTGATCTGACTAGCGCTATGTTGCAGTGACTTCAATGTCACCGAGACCATCCATCGTCAGTTGTGCGCGTTGACCTGCCAACAATGGCGTTGGCGGGATCATGCTGCCGGTGATCACGATATCTCCAGCTCGGATCGACAGTCCATGATTCGACAGGGCGTTTGCCAACCAGGCCGATGGTTTTACCGGGTGGCCGTTGACGTCAGCACCAGTGCCCCTTCCGACCTCGCGGCCATCGATGCTCAGCGTGCAGACGGACTTGTCCAGCGAGCGTGATGACCAGTCGGTGATGGGGGAGCCAGTGATGATTCCGGCATTCAATACGTTCATCGCAATGGATTGAAACAGCGACTTCTCGCCAAGAAATGGTCGGCGATCGACAATCTCGAACGCGAGCATGACGCTCGCTATGGCGGCGAAGACATCCTCATCCGTTAGCGTTTGATCCAGCGGCAGGTCCTGCGCAAAACGAATCGCGACCTCGCACTCCAGTTCAAGTGCTACATAGTCGCGGGTGTCGAGCACCGCGGGCGAAGGTCGAATATCGGATGCCAACACCCTGCCAAAGGCGGGTTCAGATGCGTTGATCTGCTTTTGCATCACCGGCGTTGTGTAGGCGATCTTGAAACCACCGAAAGGTTGGCCATTCGCACGTTTTTCCATAAATGAAGACTGCAAGGCGTATGCGCTGGCGAGATCTTCTGGCGGGTCATCCAACATGAAACGATACGGTGCTCGGGCATTAAAAGCGCTCAGCATCGCGGTTGCTGGGACGTCAAATCTGGTCAAGGCATCAAACCAGGTCGCGGCATCTGAAACGTTACCTGTGTTCAGTCAGACGATATCGCAAAAAGGGCGATCACCGCTGACCGTAACGCGGCGAAGAATTCTTGAGTGTGGAAAGTAGTCGCTCGCCGCGTAGTGCTGTAGCGCACGGTTGTCCCAGAAGGCGACGGAGCCTTCCTCCCACTGGAATCGGCAAATGTACTCCGGTCGATTGTGTTGTGTCAGCAACCTGGTGACGATGGCACTTGACTCATCTTCAGGAAGGGTGTCATCGGTCCGTGTGTCGTAGAGAGAATCGTGCCGAAGGAACCCACCGTGGATGTAGAGTGATGGCTTGCCCGTCTCCGGGTGCGTACGACAAAGCGGGTGCTCAACGCCGAACGGAATATCCTGTTTGATCTGGTTGATCAAATCCTCCGGCAGTTGGCTACGATGGCCGCCACCCAAGAAGACACGATAATCGTTGATCCCGCGCAAATAAGGCAGACGTTCTTTCAACTCGGTGGGTAGACCCTGGTAACACGCATGTGAATCCGAGAACAACGTATCCCCGCCGTATGGCGGGACCTCAATACACTGGGCAATGGAACCGAGTGAAGGCTCTTCCATCCAGGTGACATCCGTATGCCAGCTATTTTCAGTGCCTGGTGAACGCTTGCCGTGTCGGATTTCCAGAATATAGGGATTGTCGCCGGGTGGTCCGAACGGGAAAGCATCGAGATCACCAAACAGTCGTCCAAAGGCGACCTGCTGGTCTTCGCTGAGGTGCTGATCCCTGAAACCAATGATTTTTCGTTCCAGTAAAGTATCTCGAATGAACTTCACCTGTTCTTGGGAGAGGTCTTCCTTGAGGTCGATGTCATGAATGATGGTGCCAATGGTGGTGGCCAGGTGCTCAAACCGATATCCGAAGCTGTCAGCACGAGATTGCAGGTCGTCCGAGACGGGTTGGTTCCCCATCACTTCGTATTCAAGCGCGACCCCCAGGCCGGATCGGTTTCCGTCGTGGAACAGATCTTCACGGGCAGGTGGGGGAGATGCTTCTCTGACCTTTTTGACGGCGGCCAGACGGGCCTCGGTGAGTTTCTCAGCAGTCCGGATCGCGTGTTCGTTGTAGTCGCGTTTCTCGGTAGTGCTACCAGCGGATGCGTTCATGATGAACCCCTCGGTTGCCTTGGTTCGGACATCATATAGCAGGTGTAAATGCCCTGTACAACGCGTAGTCACCTGAACTGACGTGCCTGAATTTGGTTGTGAAACGTTCGTACAGAGGAGTATGTTTCGCCTAATGACCTGACAGGGACGGGCAGCCATGTTGTTGTTTGTCACCGGTGCCAGCGGTTCTGGCAAGACAACTGTGATTCCCGGACTGAAGAAAAAGCTTCCGGCTTTTGCGATTCACGATTTCGATGAACGCGGGGTCCCGGATGACGCTGATTCGCGCTGGCGTCAGCGTGAGACCGAGTATTGGATCTCCCAGGCAATCGAGTATCAACACCAGGGGCGAGATACAGTGATCTGCGGTGGGGCGGTGTACGGTGAAATCCTGGCCTGCCCCTCGATTACACAGATCGACCACCTGGCTGTCTGCCTGATGGACTGTCCGGACAATGAACGGCTGCGTCGTATCCGCGGGCGTGGCGGAGAACCCACGATGGACATCCTGGCGTGGGCGGCCTGGTTACGCGTTCATGCTGAAGATCCCACGTGGTGTCCTGAAGTGATTACAGACAACAGCTATGACTCGATGCACTGGAAGCACTGGCGGTCCTGGGCCTCGGATGACCCCCGTTGGCAGCAGCCGGTCATCGAGACCGGGGGTAAGAAGAAAGTAGATCAGATCGTCGCGCTGGTTGCGAAGTGGATAGAACAGCAGGTCAAGCGGAGTGATCAGAACGCAACGCTCGTAACGCACCCGGATCAGGATGATATGTTGTCGGCAGACGACAGCTGACGTGATCTCCTGTCTCCGGACACTCGAAACCAAGCTCGGTCGCCACGAGCTGTAATCC
>CENZ01185842.1_pt1 | contig 21171 bp, 19 predicted proteins | sample 361341 | NCBI WGS metagenome assembly CENZ01 (sample SAMEA2619782, study PRJEB7988) | marine metagenome | biome: marine biome (ENVO:00000447); feature: deep chlorophyll maximum layer (ENVO:xxxxxxxx); material: "saline water (ENVO:00002010), including plankton (ENVO:xxxxxxxx)" | depth 50 m
CTCGTCCCACTGCTCCACATCATCCCAATCAGCATGATTCCACGCTAGTTGTCGGGCGCGATCCCAGAGATGTTTTCATGTCCATGTGGAATCACCACTCCGGTTATACGGACGAAACCAGCGCAATCATGCGGCAGAAAGCCGAGGCATGCGGACATCAGTTTCCCATGGACCAGGTTGATATCCATGCGTTCTGGGAGGACTGGATCAACCAGAGTTATTTCGAATGGGAAAGTGATGGCTTCCCGTATTGGTCACACCTGCATCACGCACAGTCGTGGTGGGACTATCGCCACCTCAATAACATCGAGCTGTTTCATTACGGCGACATGCTGTCAGACCCCGAACGCGAAATCCGTCGACTGGCAGGCTACCTAGACGTTGAAATCGATGAGGAAAAACTCCCCGGCATCGTGAAGCGGACGTCCTTCGATGACATGAAGGCAAACTTTGACAACATCATGCCTGAGGCCAAAATGGTGTGGAAAGGCGGCGGTGACACCTTCATGAATAAAGGTACCAATGGGCGCTGGCGGAATGTCCTCACCGAACAGGAACTGTCTCGGTATTCTGAAGTGGTTGGGTCAACCCTGTCGCCGGACTGTGCCACCTGGCTGGAGAATGGATTCCACTGATCCGCTACCCCCGAGGGTGTCAGACCCATGTCTAACAAAACATCGCTCGAAAAAATCCAAAGACCCTCTTTCAAAACTCACCGGCAAATTCAGTGACTTTTCCGGCGTCGTGCTGAAAGCAGCCGCTGGCGGCAAGCTGGACGACGTCGATGAACCGAGGCGAGTCGCACTTTGCCTAGCCGCTGGCGCCAGCGTCAACGCCGTCGACCATAAGGGCAAGACAGGGCTTCACCGCGCCGCACAGGCTGGTCACGTTCGTATCATGCATCTTCTGATCAACAACGGCGCGACTGTCGACCAACAGGATAACAAAGGGGAAATACCCCTTTTTTGAAGTCATCAAGGCAGGCCGCGTCGATGCGGTCCAGGTACTCATCGATGGTGGCGCAACGGTGGACAACAAGTCTCTTAAAGCTGCCAGCAAGCGTCGAACCTCAAGGACGAGTCCTCGCCATACTGCCGTCCTGACGCTCCCCTGGGACGACGGAAGACCGTACAAACGGGTATGATATGCGCAAACGTGGATTCAGGACTCCATCATGAGTAGCCAGCGACCGGTACCCGTCACCTCCTTCGATCAAATGCGATCCGATCTGGACGAGTGGGGCTATTGCCTCATGGCCGACGCTCTGTCCACAGCCGAGGTCGAGGAAATCAAAACCCGTCTGCTCGATCAGGCTGAAGCCGAACGCAGCACCGGCGTTGCGTTGCGGGATGGTGGTCCAATGCCCTGGCAGAAGGATTTGCCACAACGTGCACCCAATCAGCGAGTGATGAATCTGTTGGATAAGGGTGAGGAATTCTGGCAACTACTGCTCCACCCCATCGTGGACGAGGTCATCTGCCACCTCCTAGGGGAGAACGTCATCTCATCAAGCGTCACCGCCAACATTACCCACCCAGGCAGTCAGCCCATGCCGCTGCATTCCGATCAGGGTTATGTCGACGTCCCCATCACCGATGCGGTGGTCTGCAACACCATGTGGATGCTCAGTGATTACACCGCTGAGAACGGCGGGACGTACCTGATTCCGAAGAGCCACCTGCGCAATCAAATTCCGGACAAGCCGTTTGATTTCACTGAGTGCATCTCCCTTGAAGGCCCCACCGGTACGGCCTGTGTCTTCGATGGACGGGTCTGGCATGGGACGGGTCCCAACACATCCAAAGACGATTCACGTGTCGGCCTCCTCAACTACTGGTGCCGCCCCTGGTTGCGTCAGCAGGAAAACATGGCGGTGTCTTTTTCCGATGAGACCATCGCGGCAATGCCCGAAGCACTCCTGAAACGCACGGGATTTCTTGTCCATGGGACGCTGGGGAACATCGACCCCAACCCCTCCATCGCCAGACCAGAAGGTCTGATTGACCGGTCCCAGGAACGCATCGGTCGCCGCTCTGCCTCTGAGGCGTGACGACTCTTGGAGATCTGGATCGATGCCGATGCGTGTCCGGTAGTGATCAAGGAGATCCTGTTCCGCGCGGCTGAGCGCACAGGACTCAATCTGACACTGGTCGCGAACCATGGCATGCGTATCCCGCCCGCCCCCAACATTCGATTCCTGCAGGTGGAATCCGGCTTTGACGTTGCCGATAACGAGATCGTACACCGCTGCGAATCGGGTGATCTTGTCATCACCAGCGATGTTCCGTTGGCGGCAGAGATCATCGAAAAAGGAGGGCTCGCACTCAGTCCCCGCGGTGAAGCCTTCACCAAAGAGAACATCCGGGGCCGTCTGAACATTCGGGACTTCATGGACACTATGCGTTCCAGCGGTATCGAGATGTCCAGAACAGCACCAATGTCGAAGACCGACCGGCAGACATTTGCCAACGGACTCGACCGGATTCTGGCTCGACACACCCCGAAAACCTAGCTACGACCCCCACCACTTTTGGTACCTTCCAACACTTCCTGACGCCCTAGAACAGGTCGAACAGCCGTGCCCAATGGTGTATGTTCCCGTTTCCAGCCTCCAGCAGACGACACGCTCATGGCACATGATCTTGTGATTCGAAACGGCTTGATTGTCGATGGGCAGCAGACTGCCGCCTACAATGCGGACCTCGCGATTGACGGGGACACCATCACCGCCATTGGTCAGGTCGGAGGGAAAGGAACCCGAGAGATTGATGCGGATGGCGCGACCGTCACACCCGGTTTCGTCGACCTTCACACCCACCTAGATGCGCAGATTGGCTGGGATCAGTCGATGACCTCCGCGTGCTGGCACGGTATAACCACGGCTCTGATCGGCAACTGCGGTGTCACGTTCGCACCCGTCCATGACAAGGACAAAGAAGTGCTCGCCGCCATGATGGAGTCCGTGGAAGACATCCCACGCCACGCCATCATGACCGGGCTCCCCTGGAACTGGAATACCTATGGCCAATACCTCGATGCCATTGAGCAGTTGAACCCTGCAATCAATGTCACCGGGATGGTCGGACACTCAGCAGCGCGCTACTACGTGATGGGCGAACGTTCCATCGAAGAGCAACCCACAGAGGACGAGATCGCACAAATCGCAGATGTGGTTGGTCAGTCCGTGAAAGACGGCGCCATCGGTTTTTCCACCAATCGTCTGTTCGCTCACCGCATGCCAGACGGCCGGTGCATCCCCGGAACCTACGCCACCCATGAAGAAGTGGTCGCCATATCCAAGGCTGTGGGCGCATACGGCGGGATGCTTCAGTCAGTTATTGAAGGCGGTGACCGGGTCCATGACGAGTTGGCACTCATGAAGAAACAGCTTGAGGCAGCACAGACCCGACTGCTGTTCAGCGCACCCTGGACGCCGGGCGAGAATGGCGAATCCATCTACCAGAATGCCGTGAACGAAATGCAGGCAGCCGGGCTCAATATCAACGGTACCACTCAACCGCGAGCCGCGGGCTTCCTGTCAGGTCTGCAGACCAATGTCCTAATCGCAATGCGACTCGAGGCGCCGGGTTGGCTCGAGCTTCGCAGTTTGGAACCGGAGAAGCGGTTTGAACGCATCCAGGACGCCGCGTTCCGGGCGCAACTCGTCGAAGAAGCCAAAACCATGGAATCACCACCCGGTATCGGGCATACGATGGCGTCTCCACGCTTCATGTTACCGATGGACAAGACCTTCTGGATGGGCGTGGGCCAACGTCCCCACTACACCGGTAATGCGGACGAGTCACTGGCGGCCATGGCAGAAGCCGCAGGCGAACACCCTGCAGAGACCTGGCTGCGCCTGATGCTGGAGTCCGAGGGTAAGGGACTGTTCCACATTCGATTTGTGAATGAGGACCTTGAGCCACTTCCAGGTTTCATGAGGAAGGACTGGATTGTACCAGGGGTCGGTGACGCCGGTGCACATGTGGGTGTCATTTCTGATGTCGGCTGGACCAGCTTCCTGTTGTCCTACTGGCATCGCGACGTTGGAGAGTTCACGATTGAAGAAGCCGTTCATTTGTTGACACACAAGCAAGCTAAGGTCCTCGGATTTGATGACCGTGGTGTTCTCGCCGAAGGCATGAAGGCTGACGTCAATGTGCTTGAGGTTGACCGGGTGGAAGAACGCCAGCCTGTGCGCGTGACAGATTTTCCCGGCGGTGCGCCAAGGTTAATCCAACGTGGCGTTGGCTATCGCTGTACCCTCGTCAATGGCCAGGTCATCCTCGAGGATGACGAGCTGACTGGTAGTGTTGGTGGGCGAGTGCTTCGCAATCCGGCGGGGTGACGAATTTATCATCCTGAGGAGCGAAGCGACGTGAGGACCTCGGGCTATCAGTACCTGCAGTGCCAGACACTCTGCGACGCTAAAGCTCTCGCCTCCCATGCTGCTGCGCTCGGAGTGACAAAGCTCTTTACTCAGGGCGATACGTCGATCTCAAGCAGGCGCAGGCCCAGGAAACTGCTCTCGCAATACACGCTTCAGCACCTTCCCATTGGCATTTCGAGGAATCACGTCGATAAATGCAGCCCCCTTCGGCAACTTGAACCGGGCCAGCTTGCCGTCGCAATGCTGCAGGATGTCATCTTCCTCCAGGGAGTCACTTTTCCGCACCACAATCGCAAACGGTGACTCTCCCCATCGTTCACTGGGTTGACCAATCACGGCCACCTCTGCCACATCCGGGTGCCCGAGAATGACGTTCTCAATCTCCGCTGGGTAAACGTTCTCACCACCGGAAATAATCATGTCCTTGATACGATCCTGGATGTAGACAAAACCCTCCTCATCCATCGCCGCAACATCGCCGGTTCGTAACCAGCCATCCTGGGTGATGGTCTCGGCCGTCGCATCCGGTCGATTCCAATAGCCCTTCATAATGTGATTACCGGCCAGCCACACCTCTCCCTGCTCGTTGGGAAGACAGTCGTTACCATCTTCATCAACAATCCGCACATCGGTGTGGAAGAATCCTCGGCCGGTTGAGCCGATTTTCTTGAGCGCATTTTCCGCATCGATAATGCAACCTGGACCACAGGATTCCGTCAAGCCGTAGACCTGGTGTACCTCGATACCAATATCGGCATACGCCTGGATCAGGTTGACCGGTAAAGGTGACGCGCCACTGTAGATATAGCGCAGGGAACTGTGGTCGTAATCCGTAACGTTCGGTACCTGGATCATGAAGTTCAACATGGCCGGCACCAGCAATGATGTGTTAATTCGTTCCTCCTCGATCAGTTGCCAGGCCAGTTGAGGATCAAACTCTCGCATTACTACGCTGGTGTGCCCAAGGTATACGTTCAGTGTGATTGGCAACAATGCACCCACGTGAAAGAGGGGTAGAGCATTCAGATTTCGATCGTCATTTCGTCGATCGTTGGCCGATGCGCCGAAAGAGAACAACGCCCAGAGCGTCGTCGAATGAGTATGCATGACGCCCTTCGGCAACCCTGTCGTTCCGGATGTATACATGATGTACAACATATCGTCGTCTCGTGCCCGAATCGGTGGCAGCTCCTCGGAACCTGCATTCCGGAACACATCGTAGTCATCCGCAAACGGCGACTCACCACCCACCTGCAACCATCGCTTCACATCAGTCTTGTCACCACGCCCTTGGAGGTCACTAGCCAGATCAAAGAACTCCTCACCATAGATGCACAAGGTCGAACCGCTGTCCTTCATGATGAACTCGAGCTCGTCTGCCACCAACCGCCAGTTCAGTGGCACGACAATCGCGCCCACCTTTGCCAACGCCAGATAGGACTCCACAAACTCAACGCTATTCATCATGAGCAGAGCAACCCGGTCGCCGGGTTCCACACCACCATTCACCAGGCTGTTGCTCAGCTGATTGGTTCGCGTCTCAAGTTGACCAAAGGTCCAGCGATCACGGGTCGCACTGTCGACATAAGCCTCCCGGTCACGATTCAGTTCGGCCCGGCGTGTTAAAAGCAATCCAATATTGTTTTCCATGATGAGATCCTGACAGTGCCCAAACGAGCACCATACTGCGCCTCAAACCAACATACAAAAGCCTCTTCGCCCTCTTTTTTTTCCTTCTTTTCCCCTTTCCTCCCCCTAATCACCCCCACATAAGACGGTGACTAGGGTTTCATGCCAAACAGGATGCGACCCGGTTTGAAGGGGCGAATCAGGAGCTGGTAGATGAGCAGCACAACCAATACGGTACCCAGTGTCACCACCAAGTATTTGGTCAACACAGACCATTCCGTAGGCACCACATAGAACCCCAGTGCGACAGTCACCAGGAGGTGGTGCCAGCTCAGGTGACCAACGGGACACACCCCTTCCGGGAAAACCCTGGGGTAGAACTGCCAGAAGCTGACATCGAGCGATCCAACATGCAGTTTTTCGAAGTACACCATCGGCGGGACAAGCACGAGTACCCCAGACACCGGTGGCACAAGCAACCCCGCCCCACCCGCCAACGGTTTTCGAAGACGCATCCTCGCCACCACAAGGTCTGACGTCTGTTCCGACAGCGTCATGTAGATGAGGTGGACCACCAGAACGAGTTTCATGACCTGAGGCAAAAGGTCGAACAAGAATCCACTGACAGGTGGCGGCAGTGGTAGCCCATCCTCCGGAACCATGGTCAACAGCAGGTAGGTCACGGTGACCACAAGGAGCCAGAGTGGAATATCACGAAGATCCTAAAAAGACCACGCGCCCAGGCGCCAAAGCAGGCTGGGGATGATGGTCGCGAAGACACCCGGGATCCAGACCCACTCCGGCTCAGCCTGATAGAGCGTGGGCAGGACGAGATATGCGCTAAACTAAAACGCGGTCAGTGCGATGAAATAGCCAAGTCGATGACGCTCGAATGTCAGAAAATACAGAACCACGAGGATAACCTGAGACAACGTCAGCACACGGAACAACGTATTGATGTCCTCTGCTGTCATTTCCTACCTATGACTGCGTGCACACGGCCCCCGGGGTAACTACATCCGGCCCACGCCAAACGACAGTGTCTTCGGCGATCGCGCCCGGCCCTCAAGGCACGTTGCCAGAGCAAAGCCAATCGCCTGCCTTGTATCCCTAGGATCAATAACGGTATGAGAGAGGTTGCGACCCGCGGAGTAAAAGGCACTTTCCTGCGCCGAGAAGTGCGTAATGATCCGCTCTTCCTGTGCATTCAGCGCTTCCCGGTCGGGTTCCTCACCACGTCTTTGCGCAGAGACTTCAGCGACCTGGGTCATGGTACGTGCCGCCTGTTCGCCACCCATAACGTGCGAAGACGCATTGGGCCAGGCAAACAGGAAGTCAGGCTCGTAGGAGAACCCACACATCCCGTAGTTTCCAGCCCCATAGCTGGCACCGCAATACACCGTGATCTTTGGAACGCGGACATTGGCGACAGCCTGGATCATCTTCGCACCGGCTTTGATCATCCCGGCCTGCTCATACTCGGTACCGACCATGTACCCTGTAATGTTGTTCAGGAATAGAAGCGGCAGACTAGCCTGATCACACAGCTGCATGAACTGGGCAGCCTTGTTGGCACCCTGAGGATCAATCGGGCCGTTGTTTGCCAGCAAACCGCAACGAACCCCCATGATACTCACGTGCGTACAGACCATGGTCACACCGTAGTCCGGTTTGAAGTCGTCAATCATGGAACCGTCGACGATACGGGCGATCAATTCGTGACTGTCGTACCCTGTACGGTAGTCCACAGGAACAAGCCCGACCAGTTCCTCCGGATCACAATCCGGTTCCTCGCAGGAGGTCGGCGCTGTCCATCCACCACCGTTGTTCCAATCCAGATTTGTCACAACCCTACGCGCCATCGCAATACCGTCTGCATCATCTTCCGCCAGGTACTCAACGAGTCCTGTGGTCGTTGCATGCATCTCACTACCACCCAACTCTCGATCATCGGCTACTTCCCCGGTGGCGGCTTTCACCAACGCCGCTGCACCCAACGCCGCCAGACCATTCTTTTTCACGCCGATCACGTAGTCGGACATCCCCGGCATGTAGGCGCCCCCCGCCGTCGACGGTCCGTGCAACACCGTCACCACAGGTAAACCACCTGCTGAAAACCACGCCAAGTTGCGGAACATCGCACCGGCACCGATCCAGTTTTCAACCGTGAAATCCATCAGGTTGGCACCTGCACTCTCCACCAGATGGACCAGCGGCAGGTTTTGTCTCAATGCAATTTTCTGGATGCTGAGTGCGGTATCGACCGTATTCTTTGTGTAGGAACCTGCACGAATCCCGGAATCATCCGCCCAGATCATCACGCGGACTCCACTGACAAAACCAATACCAACAATCATGCTAGCACCAGGGACACTCGTTGCCGGATCAGGATCTTCATAGAGGTAGTTGGACAGCGCATGTAGCCGAAGAAACGGCATATCCTGATCGAGTAGCTTTGTTACCCGATCGTACGGTGGTACCTGGTTGCGCTGTTCAAACACCGGTCGTCTTCGATTCGACGCGTCGACAGCTCGTTGTTCAAGCGCATGCAGTTCATCGATCAGTGCCAGCATGTCTCGTCGATTGACAGCAAACGCATCGCTGCGTGTGTCCAGGCGGGATTGAAAGACGGGCATGCGGATGATCCCTTAAGGGCTCTGATTATGGCGTTGATGCACTATGACCCGATTAGCGGACGGCCTCAAGAACACCGACGCTCCAGAAGCCTCAGGCTGAACCTCTCAGGTTGCAAGATAGCCACCATCCACTTTGATGGTGGAACCGGTGATATAACCGGCGTCATCTGACAATAGAAACGCAATGGTTGCCCCGTATTCTTCACGAATCCGACCGGCGCGACGAATCGGCAACCATCCCTTGGGTCTGGGCAGCCGTGCCGCTGGTGTGGTCGCCTGCTGCTGGTCTTCGCGAGCGTGCTTCCCAAGATTTGTTTCATCTACCGCGGCAGGTTGAATCGCGGTTGCGCGGATGCCGTACTCGGCATAATCCACCGCGATCTGTTTCGCTAGTGCGATGACGCCATGTTTTGACACAATGTAGGACGCTGCTGAACCGCCGGCACCAACGACAGAACCGGCAATAGAAGACGTCATCACAATGCTGCCACCGTTCTCCATCATGTGTGGCAGTGCGTGTTTGCTGCACAGGAACGGACCTGTGAGATTGACACCCAGCACAAAGTGCCAGTCTTCTACATTCGTCTCGTGGATCCAGCCGCTGCCACTTGTGCCAGCATTCGCCACAAGCCCCCACAGTCCACCAAACGCTTCGACTGTTTCCCGAACCATTCGAGCCACGTCATCCTCGTTTGATACTTCACAGGTAATGGAGATCGCTTCACCACCTTCCCCGCGGACCTCCTCTGCAACGGATTCCGCCAACTCCAGACGTTTATCGGCAACGGCGACAAGACCACCTTCGGAAGCGATCCGCAGGCAGGCACCCCTGCCGATACCCGATCCTCCACCCGTCACAATCACTGGTCGTCCTTTGAGCCGGTTTGTCAGATCTGTCATGTTGCCTTCCTTCAAAGTCGCTTGTCCGGTTCACATGATACGATGGGACGGGCAACCATCACCAACTCCGCTGACACGACGTGTCACCATCAAAGGAGCCAACCATGATACTCGCAGGAACCAGTAAGGGAGTCTTTAGGGTCACCGATGACGGATGCGAATGCACGCTCGAAAGCGGCGGTGTTCGAGAGGTCGTGTCAATCAACGGGCGCCTGTTCGCCGGGACTAGTAAAGGTCTCTTCACCTCTGACGACGAAGGGCACCAGTGGGCATTGCGTGGTCTGGAAGATCAGGCTGTCTGGCAGGTGCGGGACAACGGCGAGGGTGCTCTATATGCGGGGACGGCACCAACAGGTCTCTATCGAAGCACGAACTCGGGAGATAGCTGGGAACCTGTTCTGACGCTCGCAAAACTAGCGGAAGACAATGGATGGTGTATTCCCCTGGATCCACCGATCCCCGCCAGCGCCAGGGCACTGGTGGTGCAAGGCGACAATCTCTGCGTTGGCGTCGAAGTTGGCGGGATTGCCATGTCCGATGACGCTGGTCAAAGCTGGCGTGTCGTACTGCCGGGTAACAATCCTGACATTCACATGATGTTTGCTGACCCCAGGACGCCCGGCGTGATTTACACCTCTACCGGCTACGGTCGACTCGATGGCGTCGCCGAGATGGTAGAAGGCAATGCCGGTGTCTTCCGTTCCGACGATGGTGGTCTCAATTGGCAGTATGCCTGGAAAGGTATGACCCCCAGGTATTCTAGGCCCATGTGCATCGACCATCGTGCGCCGTTTGGCTTGACGGTAGCGAGTGCCCCAACGGCGTTTTCGAACTTCAAACAACCCGACGGATCCGGTGCGATGTTGTTTCGATCGGAAGATGGTGGGGAATCCTGGCATTCCCTGTGCGACGACGTGCACTCGCCCAGTCGTGCAAACTTTCACGGGTTGACTGTCGACCCGGACAATCCAGGTGGTGTCATCGTCGGTACTGACTCCGGCGAGCTATGGCGTGTCAGCAACGATCGCGAGTGGCAAACCATCGCATCAGGCTTGCCCGCAATATTGTCGATTGCCGCCGGTTAGCGCGGTTCAGAACTTCGCGTTGAGAATGTCCTCGTCGGACATCTGAGTCTGGCGATGTACTGCGCCAATAATTGCATGATCCCCTGATGCAGGTCTTCTGCTACACCATAGCGGTACCTTTAGGCCTCTGAACAGACTCTCAACGACCGAGTCTAGCGGATTGTGCACTTGCCATTATTGATCGAGATCACGTCACGTTCTTTTATCCGTACCCGGAAGCTGACCACGTTGCCATCCCGCCAGGCTTCGAGAACCTGGGTTTCTCCAGGGTAAACAGGCGTAGAAAAGCGGACATCAAAACCCGAGATCTGGGTCTCGTCGTAATCCAGCATCGCTTTGAGTACCGCATGGCATGAGATGCCGTAGGAACACAGGCCATGCAGGATTGGCCGATCGAAGCCTGCCCGTTGGGCAAAGCCGGGGTCACGATGCAGCGGATTGCGGTCGCCACACAGTGCATACACCATGGCCTGATCCTCACGCTGCGGCATTTCGCAGGTCACGTCCGGCGCACGATCCGGCAAGACATGCGGTTCCGGTGCGCCCTCTGCGGTACCACCAAAACCACCATCACCGCGATAGAACATGGTGGAACCCAGGGTAAAGAGCGGTGAGCCATCCTTCAGATTGACGTCAGTCTCGGTCGTGACCAGTGCCCCTTTCCCTTCACCCTTGTCGTAAACACCTGTGGTGCGATTCGTGACCAGTGTTTCGGCCGCTTGTGGCAAGGGCTGGTGAACCACCAGTCGTTGTTCCCCGTGCAACAACATCGTGAAGTTCATTTTGCTCGTAAGACCCGGCGTTCGCGCAGGCGCATCAGACGACACGGGTCGTCGACCACGGGACAGTACGGTAGCGGCTGTCGGTACAACGCGCTGCCCGACCGACTCACAGGTGTACTCAAGCTCTTTCTCGTCGAGCGGATCCTTGGCCATCCCGATCGCCACCGCGTACAGCAGTGAATCCCGATCTGTATATCCGCCTTCCAGCTGGACCGGTTCGCGGGTGAGTTCTTCTTCTACATCAGCCATCGTGATGGGCATGCGTGCTCCTTTCCGTCATTGAGTCTGCAAGAGATCGTGCCACAGACAACGAATGCACGCTAGCCAACAGCCTGAACGAACAGATATTGTACACGGTGCAGTGAGGGGGACCGGTACCTGCTAGAGGCGCGATGGCGGGCAGGACGCCCGCGATCGCTCCCTATTTATCGCTTGAATAGGGGATGTACTCGTGCGGTCCAGGGGCAGGCAAATCGTCGCTACTGCTCACCCGGCCAGGGATGGCCGAGCCGCCCGACCACGCCTGAGTGGTCGGATCGCGAACGCACATATTTGGTGAAGAGGACGCGCGACCCAAGAAAATTTCAGGAACGCACCTTTCTGACAAATATATTCAGCCAACCATGTCCTCAGAGTCCACCCCGATCAGCGCTCGCCCCACGCTCCGATAGTGTGCCGGTCGTGCCTGGATCTGCTGGATGACTGCATGGATGTCCTGGAAACAACGATAGATCGGGTGATCATCAAAGATGCCGTCGCTGCCAGAGAGTTCATAGATTTTGTCGACGACTTCACCCGACGTCCTCATCGCGCTGGTTGCGGCCAGTCTGAGACGGGTTCTGACAGGTCCATCGGGCTGGCCATTCTTCCCCCGTTGATACTCACTTTCTTCCGCCATCTCCAGCAGAAAAGCACGTGCTCCCTGCCAACGCGCCTCTGACTGTGCGAGACCGACATACACCATCTCGTCATCAAGCAACTTGCGGTTGCCAAATGCGGGGACCTTGTCCTGCGCCAGATCAATCAATGCATCGATCGCATGCCTTGCGATACCCAGACCTACCGCGCCAAACGTACTCGCAAACAACAAACCGTTTGGCAGACCGGTAGCTTCTCCACAATGACTTCTGAACACAGCAATGGGTACCGCATGCCCCTCAGGCACTTCCAGGTTATCGGTGCGGTATTCACGACTACCGGTCCCGTGCAATCCTGTCACGTTCCAGCCGCCACCCAGATCCACCGACTCTTTAGGCACGATACACATACCGAACTGCGACTGCCCTCTCTCGTCGGTGAGGTCTGCCATTGCACCCAGCCAGTCCGCGTGCATACAGCCACTGGCGAATCGCCAATGTCCACTCAGGATATACGTCCCATCTCGATCAACAGCGACATTGTTGCCGGGCGTTCCGGTAGCAACCACCGCATCTGGATTCTCACCCCATATATTCTGTGCAACCGTTGCCGGAAGCCCGTCGGCACCATTACAGAACACCCCTCCCTGGCCGACACACCAACCGGCACTGCCATCAGCTTCAGCGATGGCTTCAATACAGCGAAGGTATTTGGGTAACGGCAACTGACTGCCACCCAGCGTGGAGGGTAGCAACAATCGAAACAGCCCTGCCTGTTTCAGTTCGCTCGCCAGTTTCGGTGGCAGTTCGCCATGCTCCGCGATATCACGACCGCTGGCACGGATACGTTCGAAAAAGCCACGTGCCAGGTTCAGTTCAGGAAAAGTTGCCCGACGGCTCTCAACTCTCAATGTGGAATGCTCTCAACGCGAATCGGTCCGAAATCCTAACACTCGACACACAGTCAGCGCATCAATCTGAACGGGTACGCTGGTTCACCGCTGTCAGGAACCCCCGCAGGATATTGACTTCCATCTCATCCAGACGCACACGCGTGAACAGGCGCCGCACACGTGTCATTAATTGCCGCGGGTTCTCTCGATCATGAAAGCCGACGTCGACGAGCGTCTCTTCCAGGTGTGTCAGCAAATGTTCCACGGCGTCTGCCGTTGCAGGTGGCATGTCCCAGTCCAGTTTCGGGGGTTCACCCTCGGCTGCCTGCAGAATTTCGTAACAGATCACCTGGACAGCCATCGCCAGGTTCAATGAACTGTAGGCGGCCCCAGTGGGGATATTCACGTGGTACTGGCAGCGATGCAGTTCCTCGTTGGTCAGTCCTCGTGATTCGCGACCAAACAGGATGGCGATGTCGCTGTCGTCACGGCATTCAGAGACTACTTTCTCTGCACACGTTTTGGCCGTCAGCAGGGGCCACGGAATTCGCCGTTCTCGTGCTGACGTTCCGATCACCAGGTGGCAACCCGAAATTGCCTCATCCACACTGGATACCACGATGGCATTGTCGACCACATCCGCCGCACTTACGGCACGAAACACTGCCTGCTCGTTGGGAAAATCCGCCGGACTGACCAGATAGAGCCTCAGTAGACCCATATTCTTCATGGCGCGAGCGGCGGCGCCGATGTTTCCAGGATGCGAGGTTTCTACCAGGACAATCCGAATACCTGGAAAGAGATTTACCGATGCGGCCGTTTCCTCACTCATGATCTTCTACGCAACGTCAGACCAAAACCGCTCAGGAGACCGGATTCTTCAGCAACCTGCCGGCATCAACGTTGGCGCCCTGATCAACCCGATCCATCAACAACCTGATCACGCGATCCTGTTCGTCTTTTTTCATTTCCTCGTGTCCTGCAATACCGCTTGCACGTGCCTTCGGGTCACGCCAATCTCAGGTCGTGATACCCTCATCAGACAGTGGCATAGCCCGCACCCGAATACCAGATGCAGCGTATATCGCGTTCGCGATGGCCGGCGCAACCGGTGGCAATGCGGGCTCCCCGATACCGGTCGGCGGGTTGTCACTTTGCAGAAAGTGCACGTCGATCTCCGGCGCGTCCCCGATACGGAGCACCGGGTAGTCATGAAAGTTACTCTGTTCCACGCGGCCGTTCTCCATGGTGATCTTCTGACCCAGCATCGTGCTGTATCCGTCAATGACCGAGCCCTCAACCTGAGACGTCGCGCCGCTCATGTTGATGATAGGACCAATGTCCACAGCCACGGTCATCTTGTGCAATGTGATCTGCCTGTTTTTGTCGACGCTCACCTCTGCGACCTCAGCGATATGACCTGCGTGACTGAAGTGGAATGCCAGCCCGAGTCCGCGACCCTCTGGCATCCTGCCACCCCAACCCGACTTCTCCGCCGCCAGTTTCACGACATCCGCGGCGCGCCCAGTATTTAAAGACCACGCCTTTCCATTCCAACTGGGTTCACCAATGATCTCCAGAAGGAATTCAACGTGATCACGTTTTGCAGCCGTGGCAAGTTCATGAATAAAGCTCTGTACCACAAATGCATGAGTATTGGCTCCCGGGGCACGCCAGGCACCACAGGGCGTACCGATATCGATCAACGTCTGGGAAGCACGTACATTCTCAAGTTGCGGTAGCGGGAACTCACCTGGCGAAAACCAGGCACCCATGACAGGGCGACCATACTGGCGCATCCCAATGAAGTGCTGATCCCAGGCCACCAGTTTGCCTTTACGATCAACCGCGCCTTTCATTTTCTGGAACCCGCCGACTCGATAGAAGTCAAACTGCACGTCGTCTTCGCGCGTCCAAGTCAGTTTGATCGGCTTACCCACTTCTTTGGAGATCGCCGCCGCCTCACACACAAAATCGGAAACAAAACGGCGCCCAAAGGCTCCACCCATACGGGTCTGGTGCACTGTCACTTGATCCTGTGTCACACCAGTGATTTTGCTGATCGCTTCCGGGATGCCCTGTGGCGCCTGTGTGGGTGCCCAAACTTCTACCCCCGCACTCCCCTCTGCCATGCTGTAGTACGCGGTACAGTTCATGGGTTCCATGGTGGCATGCGCCACAAAGGGATAGGTGTAGAACGACTCCACGACCTTGTTTTTTCGCGCATGCAGCGTCGAATCCACCAGCCCCTTGTTCAGGATGTTGGCTGCTGGTTTGTCCTGAACAGCCTCCGCCTGCGCGACCAGCCCTTCCCAGCTATCCTTGGAGGCACCACTTTCATCCCACTCCACTTTGAGTTGCTTCTTGGCATTGAACACATGCCAAGTGGAAGTACCCACGATGGCAACACCTGACATCAACTGGTCCTGACGACCATTGCCCGCAAGAATGAACACATGGGTTATCCCCGGCAGTTTTCGGATCTCATCCAGATTCGCAGAGACGGCGCGCCCTCCGAACGCTGGACATTTCTGATAACTTGCAAACAGCATGTCCGGGACGACCGTGTCGATTCCGAATCGCGCCAGCCCGGTTGCGATCACCAGATTGTCCACACCGGACACTGACGTGCCAATAATCGTGTACTCCCTCGGATCCTTATAGACTAGTTCATCCGGCGAAGGTACCGGTTGCTTCACCGCCAGGGCCGCAAGCTGACCAAACGTGAAGGACCGGCCGGATGCATGACTGACCTCGCTGTTTGCAGCGTCAAACTCCTGCCGGGGTTTCTCCAGCAGTTGCGACGCGGCACCGATCAGCATGGCTTTGGCGGACGCACCCATCTGTCGCATCTGTTGAAAGCTGCGGGGAATCGTTGTGGACCCCCCGGCGCTCTGGTTACCAAACCGCTCCGCATCAATCGGCGCCTGTTCAACCAACACGTCTTCCCATTTGGCGCCCATCTCTTCGGCGATAATCATGGGCAGCGACGTCCTGATCCCCTGCCCCATCTCCGGCTTGGACGCATAGATCGTAATGACGCCATCGGAATCGATTTTGACAAACGCATTGAGATCGCCGGAACCAATCAGTACCCCCCCATTTTCACCTGTAGCTGCAAAACCCGGGACCGTCAGCGATAACATGATGCCACTGCTTCCAAGCGCAGTGACCTTTAGGAACTGACGACGAGAAACATCGATCGTGTTCATGCGCGACGCTCCTCTGCCGTAACGTTCTGTCGACCAATGGTGGCGGTCTCACCACCCACCTCATACGCCAGGTCTCCCGCGGCGCTGTGGATCGCCTTACGGATTCGCGAATACGTGCCGCAACGGCAGTAGTTCCCGCTCAACGCGTTGTCGATGTCGTCATCTGATGGCTTGGGATTTTCAGAAAGCAAAGCCGCCGCGGACATCAGCTGACCAGACTGACAGTAGCCACATTGCGCCACATCGTGCTCCACCCAGGCCTTCTGCAACGAATGTAGATTCCCTTTTTTGGCAAGGCCCTCGATCGTGGTGATGTTGGTGCCCGCCACTGCAGAGATCGGCAGCAGACAAGACCTGGTGACGGAACCGTTCAGATGTACGCTACACGCGCCGCATTGGCCAATCCCGCAACCAAATTTGGTACCCAGCAGATTGAGTTCATCCCTGAGCACCCAGAGCAGCGGCATGTCCGGGTCGACATCCACGATGACAGGCTCACCGTTTATGTTGAGTGTGTATTCCATGGTGACCTTCCTGAGATCTTATGATCTGATCAGTATACGACTGAACCCGAATAACAGCCTGGGAGAATACCCCAACATCTGTAATCGTGTGCCGCCATTGACCAATCCCTGACGATCTGTGGACCATCCCATGGAGCCTTTTGAGCGTACACACACTCATGCACCCTGCGACTAATCGAATATTGGGCTCTCTCAGCCTAGCCATGCTGCTTCTTGCCTGCTCAGGGAGCGACGAGGCACTTTCGAAACCCACTGAATCCGATGGCTATGAGTACCAGACCGCTTCACGTGACGGCATTGGTAAGGTCTACGAAGGGCGCGAGATCTCTCACGTCATGGGTCACCTCGGCGCAGGCTGGCTGGAACGCCCAACCCGGATGCGGGAGGAGCGTACCGACCTGTTGATCAGAAGGCTGCCTCTCGCGCAGGACAGCATTGTTGCTGACATTGGTGCAGGTACCGGTTACTTCACATTTCCAGTCGCAAGGCGTGTCCCGCAGGGCCGCGTATATGCCGTCGATATCCAACCCGAGATGCTGGCGATTATTGAGGCTCAGAAGACCGAACTCGGTGTGACCAACATCGAACCCGTTCTCGGCCGCATCGACCACCCGGGTCTGGATGACAGCTCCGTGGATCTGATCTTCATTGTCGATGCCTACCACGAATTCTCCCACCCAAGGGAAATGGGTGAAGCATTGGCAGGCGCCCTGAAACCCGGAGGACGCCTCGTCCTCATCGAATATCGTGCAGAAGACCCGTCTGTTCCGATCAAACCACTACACAAGATGTCCGAAGTTCAGGCAAGGCGGGAGATGACTGCCATCGGTCTCGAATGGGAGATCACACATGATTTCCTGCCACAACAGCATTTCCTAGTCTTCAGAAAACCGATGACATGATGACCAAACCCGCCTGCCGCGAGGCAGGTTTACTGAAGGGTGCCGAGTGTCGCATTTGATACACTACGCCCACCTTCGCCACTCACGGACAAACGTATGTCTGATTTGGACGCAACGCGCCTGCTGACCTCAAAGCTTGGTTTCAAACTCGACGACAACCAGCTCCAGTCGGTGAGCGCCGCCCTGGATGAGTGGTATGTACAGGAACAGGAAGCACGTCCGGATCGTGAGCCGATCTCTTTGGACGAAGCCACGACCCGGGCCGGATGTAGCCCTTACATCGCCGGCACCACGTCAGAGAGTCATGCCATTGAAGGCACCGTCGCCCCGGGATTCGAGGGTGTGCGCGACGCATTCACCAACAACTTTTACAAAGGGCTGGAACGCAACGCTCAGCTCTGCATCTATCAGCACGGCGAACCCGTGGTCGACCTGTGGGGCACCAACACCGAATCCGGCCAGTCCACCGCGCCATCGTCAGGCTATAGCGGCGAGACCTTGCAGGCCGTATACAGCTCTGGAAAAGCTATTGAGTCCACGGTCTTTGCCATGGCCGTCGACCGTGGCCTCTGTCGATTTGAAGACCCCGTCACAAAGTACTGGCCCGAGTTTGGTCAGCAGGACAAGGCACATCTGACCATCGCCGACGTGCTACGCCATGATGCCGGTCTACACGCCTTCCATGAAGCGCTTTCGCGGCAAGACGTTCTCAATCAGGCGAACCGCGATGGCAACATGTCACGCATTATAGCGTCTCAGGCACCCTGGCGATGGGCCTCGGGCCAATATGAAGGACAGATTCCCAGGGTGTACCACGCGGTCTCCCGTGGATACGTTCTGAACCAGATCATGATCCGCGTTGATCCTGCGGCCCGAACCATCGGTCAATGGATGGCGGAGGAATTGTGTGGCCCATTGGATGCAGACTTCTATTGCGGCCAACACGACGCCACGTTCGCTGAGGGCAAGTTGCCAGAGGCGACAATGGGGTTTCGTACCTCGCCGGATCACGTTTACCGATTCGCCAATGTGACCGTTGCTGCCATGGTCCGCAATGTCCTCAAGGCACCCTCTCCTATGGAAGTGCAGATGACAGAAATGCGGGCAGATCCATTGTTCCCGATCAGTCCCGAAGCAGACCCCCAAGGGCGTCTCACCGGGGATCGCCCAAACCCCATCGGTTTCGAAACCGATCCCGGAGATTCCGACAGTCGTTCCCTCGAGATTACCTCGAGCAGTAGCCACGCCAGCGCCCGCGGGATGGCCACCGTCATGGGTATGCTAGCCAATGGCGGCAAGCTCGGAGACACGCAAGTCATTTCAGAGGACGGCGTTACGATCGCCATTGAAAACCCGGTCAGCGCAAAGCAGCGAGCCAACGGGCGATTTGGCATGGCGGAATCCATCTTTGTTCAGGCAGGTTGGGGGGTCACCGGTCAACACACCTTTGGTTGGGGCGGTGCAGGCGGATCGGTCATCCGGTTCAATCCCTCAAGGGGTGTTGGCTTTGCATATACCTGCACCGGGTTTGGTGGCGGGTTGACTGGTGATCAGGATCGCGTGTCGCCACTGGTGGAAGCGTTGAACGCCGCCGTCAGTTAGAAGTCGAGAGGTCCTCGCCCCCAACAAATGGTTTGGCGCGCCCGGCGCGATTCGAACGCGCGACCTTTGGCTTCGGAGGCCAACACTCTATCCAGCTGAGCTACGGGCGCGAGACCTGGAACCAAGGAACGGCCAGTATACCTGACGCGCCAGGACCCCCTCTAGCACGATCCTGCGAAATCAGCAGGCGTCCCCCAGGTTCTGTTCCTGTGGCTTAGGGGAATCGTCCCTTTGCTGCGTGGTCCGCGAAACCACCACCTGGTTGCCGTGTAGACACACCTGCCATTCCAGGCACCATTTCCACGCACACTTTCCCTCACGAAATACCATCGCGTTCAATCCGGCACCTTCGGCATAGCTCCCAAACATGCGTCCCATACCGTAGAGGAGATCGCTGGCCACAAGGATCGCGACGTGAGCACCGGAAGTCTGCTCCTGAATTCTGTCGACGATTTTTCGAATCTCCCCCGTGCTTCGATCCTACTCGGTCTGTTGAACGTCGAACAAAATCACCGGGTTTACCGGGTGCGTCGCGAGTTCAGTGAGTCCATGTTTCAGGACCTCAAGACCTAACCCGAAGTCGACATCTCGAATCGTGGTAATCACCGCGACTTCGCGATTGAGGTTGAAAGTGATTGGCATTGATGACGCCGCCTTGCGTATCGAGGCGGGACTTCTTTATTGAATGTCGCGCTCACCTTCGCCGAGTTTCCTACGAACACGACAGGTTCTCATGGTACTGGTCTCCTACACCTAAGATACTGCCACATTACGTTTTCTCTCTCTCCGCGAGTCCGGCCTGACCAGCGGTATGTCGCCAACCTGGCGGAAAACAGTTCACCCGCTCAGCGAGTGCTATCTCTGGTGCATGCGTAAACCCTTCGGCCCTATCACTCGTCTCAGTTGGACGATCAATTTACAAGGGTGGCGACGCATGATCCAAGGGATCACACTGCGTCAGGCTGGGTCAGGGGCATGCTGTGCGGTGCTCACGCTGACGGCATTCTCCATACTTCCTGCAATCGGGAAAGTCATCCTGGCATCAGATGACACACCATCAATCAGCAAGTTTCTGACGTTACGTAACCAGGCCGTCAATGACATACGCGCCGGTCGTGGTGCCGAAGCACTGCCCGCATACCTAAAACTGGTCGAGGAAAACCCCACTGGCGGTACGCTTTGGCTTGGACTTGCGCACAGTCACATCCAAACAGATCAAGCTACTGCCGCGATACCCGCACTAGAAAAATCACTCGAACTGGGGGTAGGAAAGGTTGCGGGTCCAGGATTCAGACAGAGAGTTCATGTAGGCTTCGCGAGAAGGCATGCACATCTCAACGACACAAACGAGATGTATGCCGCTTTGGATGATGCGCTTGCGTCACGACTAACCGATCGGGCGCAACTCATCAGGGAACCCGACTTTGGCCGGTTCCTTGAAGATCCCCGATTCAAACAGCGAATGGGCCTGGCAGGTGCCGATGTCTCTTGCCTCGTAGGTTGGAGACTCGATCTCGACGTTTATGAAGAGGAGGTCAATCGCATGTTTGCGCCCACGAGCAGGTAACCGGCGATACCGGTTCCGTTTAGCGAAAGTCTTCATCAACTCCGCCGCCAGATCAAGCGAATGTCTGATGCTGAAATCACCTTCGAATTGATGCGATTGACTGCTCTCCTGGACGTGGCAATCGAATCACTAACAATTGACCTCTATACTTTTGAAAACGGTGTCTTTGTTGTAGGAGCGGCTGAAGAGCAC
>CENZ01029739.1_pt1 | contig 21080 bp, 19 predicted proteins | sample 361341 | NCBI WGS metagenome assembly CENZ01 (sample SAMEA2619782, study PRJEB7988) | marine metagenome | biome: marine biome (ENVO:00000447); feature: deep chlorophyll maximum layer (ENVO:xxxxxxxx); material: "saline water (ENVO:00002010), including plankton (ENVO:xxxxxxxx)" | depth 50 m
CGCAGTGTCCCACGGTTCATACCATTCGCTGTAGGTCGGAGCAGGGTCACTTTCTGGAAGGGATTCGTTCCAAAAAACTTCAAGCCACATCCAGTGAAGCATCGCATCAAGTAACGCCAACTCAATGTGTTGGCCTCCTGCGCCGTTTGAACGGGCGACCAACGCTGCAAGTACGGCATTTGCTCCGGCCATAGCTGTGGTCTTGTCGGCAACAACTGCTTTGACATAGGTCCCATTTTGGGCTTCCGTCATGCCCGAAAGAGCCTGGATAATAGGATCGTAGACCGGTCGGTCTGCGTATGGCCCATCCTGTCCGAAGCCTGAAACTGAGAGGTATACCAGATCAGGATTAATTGCCGAAAGCGCCGGGTAATCGATTTGTAATCGATGGGCCACTCCTGGTCGAAAGTTTTGGACAAAGACGTCAGCTTCTGCCACAAGTTTAAGCAAAATATCTCGTCCGCTTTCGGAACGGAGGTTGAGGTCCATACCCCTTTTGTTTCGGTGCATATGGACCCAACACCCAGACTGATCTCCACTGATGGCCCCCGTCATGCGCATGACATCTGGAACGCCAACCTTTTCGACAAAAATTACTTCGGCGCCTAATTCTGCAAGCCAAGAACTCACCCATGGTCCAGCTACGGCGCTTGAGACGTCTACCACCTTTATGCCAGCTAATGGGCCTTGGGTCGCTAGTTCTGTGGCTGTCACGGCATCAGACTCCCGGATTCGCGTGCTTGCTGATGAAATCTGCTGCCGCTTTGTTCCACCCTTTGGGGTCATGAGCATTGACAGCGTGAGAAGCCGGCAATTCAACTACCTCAACTTGAGGGATGAGCTTCACTCGAGGTAGATGCTTTTGGAAGCGTTGTTCTTCAATGCCGTTGGTAAACAAAACCGGAGCTGAAATCTCTTTTAACGAATCCCCTAATGGCAATGCGAAGTTGGTGATACGAAACGATAACGAGATGCCTCTTGCGGAATGCTCACTAAATTCTTCGTCTAAAAAGCTGAGCGTTGTGGCTGATATGCGTTTCGATCGGCCCGGGTTGATCCAGCTATCTCGGAGACATTCAACGCCTTCTTCGTCTACCTGATCGGCAATCTTGCTTACCATCGTCCGATTGCGTTCTTGCCATTCGATCGGATCGGCAAAGCCAGATGCCGAATTTGTGATGATCATTCCAGCAACCCTATGAGGGAGTGCAACTGCGTAATGCATGACGAGCGCAGCACCCATTGATTGACCGATTAGCCAGATATTTGGGGCACCTAGTTCTTGGCGGATCCGCTCAAATTCGTCAACATATCCCGAAGGTTCGTATCGAGTTGGGTCATCAGGGCTGGGTGAACGCCCATGCCCCCACAACTCAACTACAACCGGTTGGCAAACTTGTTGCAGAGCAGCAAGATTGTCGTTCCAATAGGAACGGCTGCCTAAAGCTCCGTGAACAAAAAGGGCGACTGGGCCGGTACCTGAATGAACTACCGCATGTAAATGTTCGTTTGTCACTTCCAGCCATGATGGCATTAGTGCGGTGGTCATTGTCCAATGGTTTGACCTGTACTGGCTGACAGACAGCCTGAGGGGCTGTTTACTGTTTCGGCTATTCAGGCAAATAGCCGTTTGACGTTCTGGTGGACCAACCCGAAAAGTGAACGCGAGATTACCTTGCGGCCGATATTTCTCGGAGCCCAAGTGTCGCATGAACAACTAAGACGCCGAGGACTATTAAGCCCCCTGTTATAGCTCTCCCAGATATTGATTCGCCGACAACCCAAGCTGCGAGTAACGGACTGAGTGCTGTTTCACCCAAAATCAGTAGAGCTGTTTCTGGGCTTGGAAGTAAGCGGCCGCCCAAGGTGATGAGTGCCATAGCGGTGGGCAAGATGATTAGGCCAAGTAAAAGTAGGAGAGCTAGGTCTCTGAGAGAAAGAGCAGCGCTGGTCCCGGCTAGGGCTAGCACGGCGCAGCCTAAGAAGCCTCCGAAAGCTGCTGTTGGCAACATGTCGAGGTGTTTGTTCATGCGAATTATTGTCAAATTGGCAGAGAAGCCGAGAGAACAGCAGAGAGCAAAAACGTTTCCATCGTTGAGGAGGCCTCCTGAGTTGCCGCCCACCGCTATGGCTACCCCTATTAATGCGAACGGCATTGCGAGAAGTGTCCGTCGAGCAACAATCACTCGCGCTACGGCCCAGGTCCAGAGGGCTGCCCAAAATGGTGATAGTGCCAAGATCAACAAGACATTCGATACTGGCGCTCGATCGACTGCTACCACGAAAAGAATGGTTCCTGACCCGGACAAAATACTGCTTATGACTCCCCATGATCCAAGGGAAGTGATGACTACTGGGAGTTCCTTTTTGTAGCGACCCAGCAAGAAGGCGGTAAGCGAAAGTCCTAGGAGGCCCGTTCGCCACATAGCGTTGGTCATGCTTGGTGCATCAACGAGCCGAACAAAAGTCGCGTCAGGAATAATTGCTGCCACTCCAAGAGAGGTCAGTAGGAGACCTTTTCTATGTTCGGAATTGTTCACTCTTGAGAACGCCCCGAATCGCTTGGTTTCATGAGCGAACTTTGTGGTTCTTAGGGTCGTAAAAACTTCTGATACTTGGAGTTATTGGGCGCCGACGGGTTCCAATTTCTATGTGCCAATCTCCAGAGTCCAACCAATCTTGATTTACTCCTGATGGGTTGTTGATATAAGCCATTGACAGGCAGCGGTCTTGAGTGTGGCTCCACATTCCACCAGTGGTGCGACCCACGTAGACGTTGTCACGGAAGATGGGGTCGTCGTGGTAGCTAATGAGGTCTGGATCTTCGACTCTTAGCTGAATCAGACGCTTTGTTAGTGGTTGATATCGCTGCTTTAGTAGCGATTCACGCCCTATGAATTCAGTGGGTTTTTCCCATGCGATTGCGAAACCAAGTCCAGCTTCAAGTGGGGTGTCTTCATCGGAAATATCGTGACCCCAGTGGCGGTAGCCGGCTTCTAGGCGGAGGGAATTCATCGCATGAAACCCAGCGTGTCGGAGATCGAAACGATTTCCGTTGCGCCGGATTTCTTCGTAGACGATTCCGGCTTTATCTGCAGGGATGTACAACTCCCAACCGAGTTCACCGACATAGCTCATTCGCAGAGCGCTGCAGGACACCCCAGCGATCTTCATTTCAGTCATTGACCCGAATGGGCAAGATTGGTTGGAAAGATCGAAGTCAGACACTGACTCCAAAAGGGCTTGAGAGTGCGGACCCATAACGCCTAAGACGCTCCAATTTTCGGTGATGTCGGAAATTTCAACCGAATGCCCGCGACATGCTCGACGTAACCAGGCCCAGTCGCGTGTTTGTGATGCTGCACTCGTCACGACCCAGAACTCATTTTCAGACAAACGGGTAACAGTCAAGTCAGCTTCGATGCCACCTCTTTCGTTGAGCCATTGGGTGTAAACGCCTGTTTTTGGTTCGACGTCAATCGAATTGGCGCTCAGCCGTTCAAGAACGGCAAGCGCCTCGGGCCCTGCAACAAGAAACTTGCCGAAAGAACTTTGATCAAACATCCCAACAGCCGACCGGACGGCCTCGCATTCTCTGCGCATGTTGTCATGCCAGTTTTGCTTGCCATATGAATACTCGTATTCACGGAGTTGGTTCGTGTCTGCAAACCAATTTGGGCGCTCCCATCCAGCCGTCTCACCGAAAACAGCTCCCGCTTTCTCCAAGACTTCATGGAGTGAACTTTTTCTTACCCCTCTAGCGGACTCGTATTGTCTATAAGGCCAATGCATTGCGTATAAGAGCCCCAACGACTCCGAAATTCTCGCCTCTAAGTAGGAGCGGTCACTTTGGAAAGAAAAAGAGCGGCGGATATCGGCGGCTGAAAGATCCATAGGTGGGTACCCATCAACGATCCAGTCCGCTAAAACCCACCCAACGCCTCCAGCTGTTTGGATGCCAACTGAATTAAAACCGGCAGCGACAAAGCATCGGTCCACTTCAGGAGATTCGCCAAGATAAAAAGTTCCATCGGGAGTGAAAGCCTCAGGGCCGTTAAAGAACAGTTGCAGCCCGGCATCAGCTAGAGCCGGCATCCGGCGGCAGGCTGCCTCGAAGATAGGCCCTAGGTGATTCCAGTCTTCTGGCAGCGTTCCGAAACAGAAATCTCGAGGAATTCCATCTAAATTCCAGATCTTCGCTTTGGGCTCAAAGAAGCCAGCCATAATTTTGCCGGTCTCTTCCTTGAAATATGTGTAGTTATTCGGATCCCGAACGATTGGCATTCCCCTTTCGGCACCTTCTAGGGGTTCGGTGACAATGTAAAAATGCTCGCATGCTTGAAGAGGAACGTTCACGCCAATAGTTTCAGCGAGATGTCGGGTCCACATGCCGGCTGCCATCACTACCGTTTCGGCCTCGATGACATGGCCTTCCTCGGTTTCTATACCCGTGCACCTATCCCCATCTTTTAAGAGTCGCTGAACGGAGACACCCTCAATGACAGTGGCCCCTCCCTGGCGGGCGCCTTTAATGAGGGACATTGTTGTGTCGACAGGCGATGTTTGGCCATCGTTTGGGATGTAGAGCGCACCTACTAAGTCGTCAGTGCGTAACAAGGGAACTTTGTCGGTTAGTTCGTCCATCTCAATTTCTCGAATTTCGACACCGACAGTCGATGCCATCGAGATCCCTCGACGCATCTCCTCCCAGCGTTCTGCATCTGACGCCACCGAAATAGAACCAGGCGCCCGATACCCCGTTGCTTGTCCGGTTTCAGCTTCTAATTCTTGGAATAAACGATTTGAATACGTCGCCAGCTTGGTCAGGGAGTGAGTTGGTTTGAGTTGAGAAACAAGACCTGCGGCATGCCAAGTAGTTCCACCAGTGAGTTTCCCTTGTTCTAGGAGAAGAACGTCAGTTATGCCTCGTTTGGTTAAGTGGTATGCAACGCTGGCGCCAATGATGCCGCCACCTACCACTACTACTTGTGCTTGGGTGGGCAACTCAACAGACATCGTTCGGTAAATCTAGACGCGTCTTTGACAGTTGAAGATGCTTCTTGAGGCATCACTATCTCGATGATGGAAAGATAAGGCTCTAGAAGCTGAGGAATAAGGGTAAAAGATGCAACTTGACTTAGAGGGAAGACGCGCAGTTGTCACTGGTGCCAGCCTAGGAATCGGCGCTGCGACCGCCCGACTCCTAGCTGATATGGGTGCGGAAGTTGAATTCTGTGCTCGAAATGAGAACGCCATAAGAGACTTATCGACATATGACCCGACCGGGAACGGTTCGCTAAAAGGTCATGTGGCAGATATGGGAAATCGGGAGTCGGTTGAAGAATTTGTATCCACAGTCAGCGAAAGCGGACCAATCTCAATTTTAGTGAACAATGTTGGAGCTTCGCCCTCTCGGAATTTTCAATATATGACCGATGAGGAGTGGACAGAACTCCATGAACTCAATCTGATGTCAGCAGTTCGCTGTACACGACATTTTTTGCCTGATATGCGAAACCAGAAATGGGGTCGTGTAATCATGATCGCAAGTGGAGCAGCTAAATACCCCGGCGCGGCGTTGGTTGATTATGCAGCGACGAAGGCAGCGATGATAGCTACCGGAAAGGCGCTCGCCGGAAAATACGGGAAAGATGGCGTGCTCGTAAATTCAGTACTGCCGGGGCTGATCCACACTGCAATGTGGGATCGAGCGGCAGGAGAAGTTGCCGACGCCAGTGGTGCCAGGCCCGAAGAGGTTCTTGCGAACAACTCCAGGAGTGTCCCCGTTGGACGCTACGGAACTGCTGAAGAGGTAGCCAACGTGATTGCGTTTCTTTGTTCTGAAGCGGCATCGTATGTGAACGGTGCAGCCATTGATGTTGATGGCGGTCAAGGCACCCATGTGTGATCGCTGAATAAACTTATGCTCTAGAAACCTTTCGGTTTTTGGAAGCCTCCAAGGGCTTCTTGCAGAAAGCGGCCAGCCGCTAACGTTGTGCGGTCCTCTAAGAACGGGCCTGCTATCTGTACCCCGACAGGTTTCGAGTTGATTTGACCGATTGGAACAACGGTTGATGGAAGCCAAGAAACGCCGGTCAGTCCGACCCATTTGAGTTGGTCTGTGTATGGCCGTTGTTGTTCATCTACTTGGACCGTTCGACCAGTAAAAGGGCTGGAATGATCATGTCGGATTGCTTCAGTCAAAGTGACCGGCATTAATACAACATCGAAGGATTCGAAGAACTGCTGCCAACGGTTTCTTTGTTGCATGCGTCGCTCGTGCCAACTCAACCACTCGCGGTGGCGCATCGACGCATACGCAATTCCCAATTCACCTTGGGGTTCTTCATTGCTAGCGGCGTGCTCCTCAATCTCAGACAAAGTCCATGTCGCAGCTTCTGCTGCTGACAGCAGATGATTGTAGGTGTCGACTGCTTTTTCAAAGGTGAAACCTGGCCGAGCCTCATAGTCAACGTGAGCACCGGCGCCTTCGAACGCAGCTGCTGCACCTAGCAAGAGAGTCCGGTATGCGTCACTGATCGGCGCAGTCTCTTCATCGATCCAGACGGCGACGCGAAAATCTTTGACTTGTTCATGGCGCGGTGCGGGCAATGTAAGGGAATAGGCCAGCTGGTTCCATGAATCTGGGCCTGCTAGTAGATCGAGGGCCATTTCGAGATCGTCGACGTCGCGAGCCATCGGTCCGGCGACAGCAATATCCGCTTGACTGAGAGTTCCAGGCATTCCTGGTATTTGTCCGAGCGCTGAGACAACGCCGTAGCTCGGTTTGTGTCCGCATACTCCCGACCAGTGGCAAGGAGTCCGAATCGAACCGCCAATATCTGAACCCAATTCAAGCGGGGTGTATCCGGCTGCGAGGGCTGCGCTGGATCCACCAGATGACCCTCCTGGAGTGCATTCGATGTCGTAAGGGTTGGCTGTTGTTCCATAGACCTTGTTGTACGACTGAAGATCGCCTGCCCAAATCGGAAGATTTGTTTTGCCAAAAACAACTGCTCCCGCTTCTTTGTATCTGGCGACAGGAGTTGCGTCTTGGTCGGGAACGAAATCAGCTAGGTCAGGGGACCCAGAAGTAGTGATGACACCCTCAGTTTGAAAGCTGTCTTTAATCGTTATAGGGACTCCGTGGAGTGGTCCTAACTGATCGCCCCGGGCGACGGCTTGATCAGCTTCGTCAGCTGCAATGAGCGCCCGTTCGGCGTCCAAAGTGACCACCGCGTTGATAGGGCCGTCAAGGTTGTCAACACGCGTTAAGGCCGCCTCCAGCAACTCTCGGCTGGACACATTCCCAGAGGCGATCGCTCTAGCGGTTTCTATTGCGGTGCTGTAGCTGTATTCAGTCACGGACACCCTCCATGTTTGGAATCGTTACTGCTTCTTCACCTTAATAGTTTCGTTAGTGAAACAACCCACAGAAGCTCCAATGTGAGTGCTCGGTGTGGGGGCTTCGTAACTAGGTAACTCAATGATGAATTATGTTGTGATTCTCTAAGAGGGGGAAGAACTCGATGTTGTCGCCATACAGAGTGCTGGATCTGACAGATGAAAAAGGGCAGTTAGCTGGTGCGATGTTGGCCGATGCTGGTGCCGAAGTGATTTTGATTGAGCCACCTGGAGGTTCCGTTGCTCGGACCCTCGGACCATGGGTGGATGGGAAAGAAGGAGATCCGGAGTTTTCTTTAAGGTTCTGGGCGTATAACCGAGGCAAAAAAGGCGTCGTATTAGACTTAGACGACGAGGTGGATAAAGCCAAGTTCTTAGATTTGGTGCGCTCCGCCGACCTGTTGATAGAGAGCTATCAGCCGGGTTACATGGCTGAAAAAGGTTTCTCCGTTGCAGAGCTACACAAGCATAATCCTGGCTTAATTGTGACGTCTATAAGTGCTTTTGGTCAAAGCGGACCGAAAGCTGACTGGCTTGCAACAGATATCACCATCGGAGCGGCATCGTTGGTAACGAATTTGGTAGGCGATAACGACCGGCCACCGCTTCGGGTTCCGTTAGATCAATCATGGATGCATGCTTCTTTAGACGCTGCTGTCGGAAGCCTGATCGCCCTTCATGAACGGGTTCGTTCTGGTTACGGACAACACGTTGACGTCAGTGCTCAGCAGGCTTTTACGGCTGCAACGCAATCGATGTCGTTGTGTTCGCTGTATAACTCGCCTGAGGTGATCCGATTTAGTGGAGGACTGTCTTTAGGGCCCTTCACAGTTCGTCTTCGCTCTCCGGCGTCCGATGGATATGTATCAGCCACCATCCTCTTCGGCGAAGGAATTGGCCCATTCACTCGGAGACTTTTTGAATGGATCTTCGAAGAGGGAATGTGTGAGGAGGAGGACGTAGAAATTGATTGGATCAACTTTGTCGACGGTGTGATGACTGGCCAGATAGGTCTAGGCGAATATGACCGACTTCAAGAAGTAGCCGCCCAATTCACAGCTACCAAAAGCAAAGAAGAGCTGCTTCAAGCGTCAATAGAGAAGCGCTTGCTCATTGTTCCCATAACTACCGTCGAAGATGTTGTGAAATCTGAACAATATGCGGATCGACAATTCTGGAGAGATATCGAACATCAACAGTTCGGGCCGGTCAGGTACCCAGGTCCCTTCGCCAAACTCTCCTCAACACCATTAAAGCTAGACACCCCACCCCCACAGTTAGGTCAACACAGCACCGAAGTCTTTGCTGTCGAAAGAGCCATTGAGGAGCAGAAAAGTCTTAATCCGACGGATGGCAGTGACCTCCCGCTATCAGATGTGAAGGTCCTTGACCTGATGTGGGTGATGGCAGGCCCTGCTGCTAGTCGAGTGCTTGCAGATTGGGGAGCGAACGTTATCCGTGTTGAATCAGCTAACAAGGTGGAGACGGCCCGGACCATACAACCGTTCCTAAACGAGGAGGGAGGCGCAGACAATAGCGGGTTATTCCAAAATATGAATGCCGGCAAAACTGGTCTAACTCTAGATATGTCTAAGGCTGAGAGTCGAGAAGTTATTCTTGACCTTGTTAAGTGGGCAGACGTCGTATGTGAATCTTTCTCGCCTAAAGCGATGGCAGCTTGGGGTCTGAGCTATGAAGACCTTCGCGAAGTCAACCCTTCCGTGATTATGACGAGTAGCTGCCTGTTCGGGCAGACGGGTCCCTTATCAAGTCTGGCGGGATACGGAACGATGGGTGCATCCATGTCGGGCTTCTACGACATGACGGGTTGGCCAGACCGTGACCCAGCCGGAGTTTTTGCGGCCTATACCGATTATGTTTCCCCACGTTTTCTTGCCGCAGCAATTCTTTCGGCTCTAGATCATCGCCGCAGAACCGGTGAAGGTCAGTACATTGATCTCGCCCAAGCTGAGGCGACAGTCCCGTTGATGGCTCCCGCTGTCTTGGATTACACAGTAAATGGCAAGTTGCCCGAAAAGCTTGGCAACAAACACCCTGTTATGAGCCCCCACGGTGTTTATCCCGTTGCCGGTGAGGATCAATGGATAGCGGTCGCTTGCGAAACTCAAGAACAGTGGGAACGACTGTCGGAAGTTCTCGGACATAAAGAGTGGACGGCATTGGATGAAGGTCAACGAAGAGAGCTAGAGCAGCAGATAGATGACGCTATTGCTTCGTGGACGAGTGCGTTGAGCGGCAGCAAAGCTCAAGAACTTATGCAGAGCGCAGGAATCCCTGCCCATTGCGTTCAAAACTCAGCGGACTTGGTAGATGACCCTCAACTCAAGCATCGGCGACACTTCCGGGAAGTGACGAGCGCGACTCACGGAACAGTGTTTGTAGAAGGCACCCGCTTCCAAATGTCGCGAAGTGTGGATGAAATAACGGACTCAGGCCCCACCTATGGTCAACACACGTTCGAGGTCCTTGAAGGAATTCTTGGATATGACGCTGAAAAGATTGCGGAGTTAGCCGTCGCTGGTGTTTTGGAGTGATGAAGTTCGTTTAGGGCGGGGTGCTCGCGGCGGCTTGTCCTGTCAGGCCGCGATAGTTGCGATCCAAAAACCAACGTTGATAATCGCCGTACGTAATTGGTTCGTAGCGACTCGGGTTCTCAGAAGACACGGTGGTGGGTACCGGAATAACGATGGCGTCATCTCTTGCCCCGTAGAAAAAAGGCATTGCGTAACGATCAACTTCGGACAAGTTGCTGGCCCTATGAGCCGTAGATAGATAACGTCCGTTCGTCCAGCGTTTCAACATGTCGCCGCTGTTCACCACAAATGAACACGGCACCACAGATGGCTGAATCCATTCGTGGCCGGCGGGCCGAACCTCTAAACCCGGAACCTCGTTGGTCGGTAGGAACGTAAAGATTGAACTATCGGTGTGAGGAGCTAGACCCCATTCATTGTCCGTGTAGTCCATGACTGGGTAGTGCGACATACGAAGAGTGACACTCGGTATATCGAAATCGTTTTCGAAGAACCTGGGTTCCAGCTTCAGTGACATCGCTACTAACGGCATCAATGAACCGGCCAGACTCTGCATGGCTTCGATGTACTGGGCTGTTAACTCTGCGAAACCATCCATGTCGGGGTATTGATTACCTTCGCGATATCCGCCCTCATGAACGAAGAAAGCCTCGTTCTGGTTTGGCTTACGGACCTCTCCCGCTATCTCACTCGCATATGAAGTTCCGGCTCCCATTCCGAGGTAGCCGCCGTGAGTTCGGTCCATCGTGATTGCATCTTTTTGTGATTGAGGAAGATCGTGTAATTCACGTGTGGCGTTATAGATCTCTTCAACCAAAGACCACTCAACGCCATGATTGATTATCGAAAAAAAGCCGGTGTTCTCCAGAGCCCGTCCTAACTGACCGGCTAACAGACTGATGCCATGGTCATCTCTGTCGATAAGTGGCTGAAGATCCAGCACAGGAATCAGTTCTGTCGAAGCCACATCAGTTGACATAATTTCCCCTCAAACTATTAAACAAACCTAGAACACGGAGTTGGGAGTCTCTTGAAACGGTCCAGTCAGGCCGGATCAATTGTTACTTCACGTTCGACGAATTTCCAGCCGCTCTCTGTTCGAGATAGCCGATCTCTGTAAACGCCAGTCACCCTGAAAAGGGCTGACTCGCCCTGCCCTGCGCTATAAGCATTGAGGTAGCACTGCATGGTTGCCGTATCGCCGTTTCCCTCAATGACGAGGTTCCAATTCCAATGACGAGCCCGCCCCTGGTTCACCCCGAAGTGAGATTCTGCATACGAGCGAAGTGCATCCTTGCCTTCGTGAGTTCCTCCCAAAGGGGCGTCTTTCGGAAGTCCCACACAACTGAACTTTCCCTCAGGAACGAACGTCTCGACCCAGTCATCAATGTGACCGAAATCGATAGCAAAGTTGTAGCGAGCTAACAGTTGTCTGATTTCTTCGTAATCGTCTGCCTGGAGTGACATTTGCATACCTCCGCTGCAACCTTACGTTAGGGCTTGTCGGCCTAGCTCGTCACCCTGTCGCGATTTGATGAAGGTCCGCAGAAATTTCTCCCACCTCAGTACGAAGTCTTTTCAGCACACTGAGGCCGTCAATGCGTGTCCGCCATTCCTTTCGTTTCATTCGTTCAAGACGTTGAGAAATTGCATCTACGACATGCCCAATATCTGTTGGGACATTTTCCTGAGCCGGTATTTCACCGAGGGCTGACGCCAGATTGCGTAGACGTAGTCGAAGCTGATCTAGAACAGATTGGGTGGATTCCCCGGTTGACCGAGGGACCCTCGAATTCAGAGTTCTAAAAAAATATTCAATGTCTGGGGGAGTGAGGCGTTCAACTTCCAGGCCGGCTATGTGTTCGGATCTATTCATGGCAACGTTGACCTTGGCAACCAGGTAAGGCGGCAATGACTTTGTTTGTCGCATTGACTCCTGACATGAGTTGAATTTACTCCGACAGCCCAAGAGAGTTCATTGGTACGGTGCAATTCATTCGTAAATCCGAAAGGAACGACATGCGAGCATGGCGACTAACCGAATTGGGCGACCCGTGGGACGTTCTGTCTCTCCAAGAGGTTGAATCTCCAACACCGGGTGTAGGTGAAGCGAGAGTTCAAGTTTCGGCCAGTGATTTGAACTTCGCTGACATTCTTCAATGTCAAGGCCAGTATCAAGTCAGGTTGGATCCGCCGTTTACTCCTGGAATGAGTGTCGCAGGTACCGTCGTTGAGGCGGGTTCTGAGTGTGGGTTAGAGGTTGGCGACCGCGTACTTGGAATGACTGCTTCGGGTTGGGGTGGCTACGCAGAAGAGGCGTTGGTCCGGGGGCATGAGATGCGGATTATCCCAGACAATGTTTCGTTACCGGCCGCAGCCGCAATGAATGTCATCTATGGGACCGGTTGGACGGCGCTTCACCGACGAGGACAAATGCAGCCAGGTGAGACGGTGTTGGTGCTAGCCGCGGCTGGAGGCGTGGGTTCAGCTGCCGTGCAGATGGCAAAAGCGCATGGCTGCGTTGTCATTGCCGCCGCAGGTGGTCAGGACAAAGTTGACGTATGTAAGTCGCTGGGTGCGGACGTGGTAGTCGACTACAACTCCGAGGACTTATACGACAAGGTTATGGAAGCGACCTCAGGTAGAGGATGCGACCTGATTTATGACCCGGTCGGAGGGGAATACTTTGATATAGCTAGACGACTTGTCGCGTGGGAAGGTCGACTGTTGGTTGTTGGGTTTGCAAGTGGTGATATACCCGTTGCGCCCGCCAACCACGTGTTAGTCAAAAATTATTCAGTCGTAGGCGTACATATGGGCGGATACAAAGGTCGCATGGATGAAGTCTTAGACGATTGCTATGAGGAGCTCTGGGAGCTTGTTGGCTCAGGAGCTTTGGATCCACTGGTAAGTAAAGAGCTCACCCTCGATAATTTGATGGAAGGTTTGGTTGACTTGTCATCACGAAAAACGACGGGTCGAGTGATGCTTCGGCCGGACATGAACTGATTTAGCTTCGAAGTCCTTAAGCCGAAACTCGAACCTCTCCCACCGCAGTGCCCGCCCAATTTTGAAGAATTGTTGGCTCGGCGAAATCGATGGACCCCAAGCGGTCTAGTACCCACTCAGCAGCCTTTTCGGCGGCACGAGCTTGACCATCGCGGGCTTTGAGGGCGAAAGCGAAGCCGGCGCGCAAATCGACACCACAAAAGACACCCTCAGCTCCCGTCTTTACAGCGGCGTCTCCTTCAGCTGATTCCATTAGCCGAGTGCATGCGCGGTCTGTTCCGGCTACGAGGAATGGTTCTTCGACCATGGCTTGTAGCAGTCGTTTCCCCGAACCTCGCGAACGAAGTTGAGACCAGCCACCAGCCAAATGACTTAGTGGTATTGACCAAACAGGCGCCCCGCAACCATCCACTCCGGGTGTTTGGGCGCTCAAGCCAATTCGGCAGAAGTCCTCTACCGCCGGAGTCACGAGACGATTCATCACCGGATGGCTGGGCGATATGTATCCAGAGACACCTGCATCCAAATGTCGAGCCATTGCAACAAAACCTGTGTGCTTACCAGAGCAATTATTGTGACGGCTATCAGGGGTGATCCCAGCAAGCATCAAGTCTTGAGCAGCTTGAGGGTGTGATGGGGCATGGGCGCCGCACTCGAGAACAGCGTGAGAAAATCCCATGAGCTCTAGCCAGCGGTCAACTACTTGCACGTGCCGGGATTCACCGTTGTGACTCGAACACGCAACTGCGAGTTGTTCAGTTGTGAGATTCTCTGCATCAGCTACGCCTTCGGTCACTAGAGGCGTTGCTTGAATAGGTTTTAAAGCTGAACGAGGGAGTGTTGGTCTACTTGGTTCGCCCCAACCCTCAACTAATTTTCCGGTGCTATCGACTAGTGCGATGTCAACCAGATGAATACTTTCGACAGTTAATCCTCTTGTGACCTCGACAACTAGCGGATCGTTCACAGCACCAGTCTTTCAGAGCACGCCATCTAGCGTGCTGCAAGAATTACGTTTGTCGAAAGGTAACCCATGGGAACACTAGATGGACGTTTAGCGTTAGTAACCGGCGCTAGTCGAGGAATCGGTGAACATTGCGCACGTTCGTTGGCTGGACAAGGCGCCCGGGTGGCTATAGCCGCACGGTCAGAGTCGGATTTGGCTCGAGTAGCAAAAGACCTCCCTAACGACCCTGTGGTCTTAGCCGCAGATTTAGCACTGCCAGGCGCAGGGGCCGAGCTTGCCGCCGCCGCCATCGAAGCGCTCGGAGGAGTAGACATCCTGGTAAATAACGCTGGCGTAAGCGAAATCAAAGGGCAGGACGAAATGGTCATGCGGTTGAATTATCACGCGCCACTTGAAACCACTAAGGCGCTTGTTCGTCAGATGTCAGAACGAGGTCACGGTTCTGTGATCCATATGTCCTCTGTTGCTGGGGCAACTGGTGTGGCTGAACTCCCGACATACGGTGCCACCAAAGCTGCATTGGATTCGCTGACTAGAAGCCAAGCTGCGCAATACGGAAAACATGGAGTTCGAATCAACGCTGTAGCGCCAGGTTTGATTATCACCGAAATGTGGGAAGAAGGACGCAAAACTCCGGGCCTAGCTGCAGGTCTTGCCGATCACATCGCGCTTGGCCGGTGGGGGGATCCCCGCGAAATCAGTTCTGTCGTAGCGTTCTTGGCGAGCGACGATGCCAGTTATGTGACGGGACAGACCATTGTGGTAGATGGAGGATTTCATGGAGTCACGGCATGGGGTGACTACTTGTGAGTAGTTCAGCTGCGGCTTATGACGTAGCCAATAGATTCGCGATCCCACGTGTCTTCTGTAACACCTGCATCTCTGATCGCTTGTTTTCGTATTTTGCCTGATGCGGTTTTGTCCAACTCGGCAACAAATTCGAGATATCTAGGCACGGTGTGGCGCGGCATTCTTGGAACACACCAATCTAAGAACGCCTCTGGGTCCGGCGACGGCCCATTGATTGCGATGACTGCTTTAATTTCGTCCTCGCCACCAGCGCCTGGGACTCGCAGGCCAACTGCTGCCGATTCGATCACCCCGGGGTATTCGTTGAGGGTTTGTTCGAGTTCGTAAGACGAAATATTTTCGCCTCTCCGACGGATTCGGTCTTTTATCCTGTCAACAAAGAACAGTCTTCCCTCTGAGTCCATTCGACCTGCATCACCAGTGTGGAACCACAGGTTGCGCCAGGCTTCGACCGTCTTGTCGGGCATCTTGAAATAACCGACATTGAAACAAAACGGGATCTTCGGGCGAACCAAAATTTCGCCTACCTGGTCTCTTGGCAACTCAACGTCGCTATCGGGATCAGCAATGATTACTTCAAAGAAATCACTCAACGGTGGGCCCGCGCATCCTGACATAACGGGGTCATCTAGATCGCTGTAGGCGACCATGTTGACCTCTGTCATGCCAAAACCCTGACGCAGCTTCACTCCGAAACGTTCTTGCATCGCAACACCCCATTCCTCTGCGACAGGTATGGCGAGAATTCGAGTCATTTTGTGATCTCGGTCGCTGGGCGAGGGAGGGCTTCGGAAAATGAATTCAGGCATCACACCGAGAGCGTTGGTTACGGTGACGTTTTCTTCGCGGACAATGTTGAGCCAGTCCGTGACGCTGAAGCGCTTGGTCACGTGACAGGAACTTCCCGCCAAAAGAGATGCATATACCTGCATGAACAAACCGTTGGCGTGAAACAGAGGCATGCAGCAGAAGTAACGATCCTGCTCAGTAAGTTCCATGGCGGCGACGATGCCCAAAGCAAACAGATAACAATGCCCTTGAGGCATTAACACACCCTTGGAAGGGCCTGTTGTTCCTGATGTGTACATGATGGTGCAGACATCGCTAGGACTAGGGTCGGCGAGCTTTTCGGTGTTGGGTGTCGTATCTAGCAGCGAGTCCATGCGGACCTGACTTACCTCTGCAAGAAGCCCGAGTTTGGATATATCAGGAGAACTTTCGTCGCCGACCCCAACCACTGTTTCAATGCCAGTCTCCGACGGGTCGAATGACGAGAAACGGCCCATGAGGTTGTCATCGACAACGATCATCCGAGGTGAACTATTGATTATTTGGTGTTCTAGGAACCCTCCTCGAAGTTCAGTATTGACTGGCACGAATACAGCGCGGAGTTTGTGCGTTGCGATCATGGTGATCATGAACTCTTTGCTGTTGGTTAAGAGGCCTAAAATTCGGTCTCCGGCCGTTAAACCCAAGTCTGCCAGGGCGGTCGCTAAGCAGTCGGTCAGGCGATCGAACTCAGCGAACGAGAAGCGCTCTCCGTTCTCAAAAGATAAAAACTCTCGTTCACCTTGAGCCCTAGCTTGGTGACGAACCGCTTCTACTAAAGTCCAACGTTCCCTTGGAAGGGCCGGACCTAGGTCATCAAGTTTGGGATGTCCACGCATAGCTAATGATCGTAGGACCTAAAGCCCATAGGGTGTCGGTATGCGAAAAGGATCACCCGTAGGTGACTTTGAGGCCATAAACCAGTTTGGAGAGGCGGTCCGGCTTTTCGATTTATTAGAAGTTGGCCCTGTCGTTCTCTTTTTCTATCCAAGAGCGTTGACGCCTGGTTGAAGTAAGGAAAGCTGTCACTTCCGAGACCTAAACGAAGAGTTCAAGAAAGTTGGAGCTTCGGTCGTCGGAGTGAGCGCTGATCCGTTGGATCGGCAACGTAAATTTGACGAAACTAATCAACTAAACATTCCGCTTTTGTCGGATCCGAAAAGGATTTTGGCGAAGCAATTTGGGGTTAAACGGATGGCGTCTCTCCCTAATAAAAGAAAGACTTTCGTCATAGGGAGCGACCGGCAGGTTCTGTCGGTCATAGTGAGCGAAACAGACATGACAAAACATGCAGATGACGCATTGGACGCGCTGCGAGACCTCAGCTGACGGTTTGACCTACAGGTGAAACAAAAACGCTCCTAGGTAAGGCCCCGCCATGACGTCGCTGAACGAGTCATTACCTAGAGCGAACCCGGTTCTGGCGATTCGGACTAGCTACAGAATCCGAGACAGGCTTCGAGCGCCCATTTTGATGTTCTGACCAGCCATCATCTGTTGTATCGGACTAGAAGTCATGGTTGTCTGAGCTGCTTCCATGTAGCCGTCCAGAGAATCAGTCCAGCTGGCAACCCCGTACATTCCCGTGAACTCTCCGCCAGCCACAATCTGATTGATGGCGTAACCATTTGCGGCTTCACTCAGTCCATCCCACATAAGGTCGGCGTTGTCCGAAGCAGTGGCTTCGTCGGTCGGATCACCGGAGAACATCGCCAAAGACATGTAGCGACCCTCTCGGGTTCCTCGTACGGCCATAACTTTCGCCAAACTGCGTCGCAAAGGGGTCACACCATGGGCTTGGTACATTTCTGCAAGCTGAGTACTTTCAGTCAACGCAGCGACTCCGACCATTGCCTGGTCAATCGACTCCCATTGGAACGAAGCATTAACTTCACCAGCGCGGTCTCCGCCCAGCATGGTTTGTGACATCGCAACGCCGATGGCGGAGCTTTCATTTAGTACGTGAGCTTTACCCCAGTCGTTCCAGGCGGCAAGCAGACCTTTGATGTCGCCTACGCGCGAACTGAGCACCGTTGTATATGTCATACCTATTCCACCTTTACCCCTTGGAGACCGTAACCACTGGTTTAGCATTTTGTGGCTCGAACTATCTGTGTGACTACTTCTTATTCGGTTGTTCGTCCAGCAAATGCAGGAACTGCTTGGCAAGTATCGTGCTGAAGTGGAAAGGTCATCTGCTTCTTATGCTCAGGTTGAAGCATTTGCTATCTGTAAGTCAGCTTCGTCCCATCGTGAAGAACTCCTCGTTCGGTTGCATTGAAGCTAAATGGGCCAGCCGGTTCGACATAGCGAACAAACCTGTGATGGCCCCGATATCCCAGATGTCGTCATCGCTAAAGCCATGGTCTCGGAGAACTTCGTGGTCGGCTTGGTCTAGCTCTTCTGGGGTTCGAGCAAGCTTCAAAGCAAATGCGATCATCGCGTGTTGCCGGGCGTTGATGCTGGCTTTGGAGGGATCTATTGCCAGCTGATCAGCTATAAGAGGATCTTTAGCTCTAATTCGAAGAATAGCGCCATGAGCGACGACGCAGTACATGCAACTGTTAGCTCCGCTGGTCGCTACGACAATCATTTCCCGTTCAGCTTTAGTCAACCCGCTGTCGCGCTCCATGAGCGCATCGTGGTAAGTCATGAAAGCCCGTAACTCATCTGGTCGATGCGCCAAACCCAAGAAAACGTTTGGAATGAATCCCGTCTTTTCTTGAATGCCCAACATCATGGACCGCAGGTCCTCGGGGATGTCTTCAAGGTCGGGAACAGGAAAAGTTGAGATTGGGGCTTGAGTCATAATCGCAGCATTACACAGACGAACTCATAGGTGGCTATAGGTAGCCACGTTTTCGGCCCGAGTAGGTAGCCCACTGGCCAGTGCCGGCGGTAATTCCGCCGTCAACCGGTATCGCTGCGCCGGTTACGAACGATGAATCGTCTGAAGTCAAAAAAGAAATGACTGCTGCGACTTCTTCTGGCTGTCCGAAACGCCCCAACGGTAGACGTGCTTCCATAGCGTCACCTATCTCAGTTCCTTGAGTTGCCTCGGTCAGGCCAGTGTGGATCGGACCCGGGCAGACAGCGTTTACGCGAATGTTTAGATGGCCGAGATCTAGAGCAGCGGCCCTGGCTAGGTTGATGACAGCTCCTTTGGAAACGTTGTACGCCCAGATGCCACTGTCACCTCGAAGCCCAGAGACAGATCCAGTGATAGCGATTGACCCACCGTTAGGAGCCATCGCCGCGACAGCTGATTTAAGACCAAGAGCTACACCACGCACATTTACGTCCATCACCCGGTCGTAGTCGGCCATTGACCCGCGAACAATGTCACCTTGAGTCAGAATTCCAGCGTTCAATACTGCTGCGTCCAACGGCCCGTAACTGTCTACAGCGAGTTCCACCATTTGTTCGTTGATCTGAGGGTCGGTGATGTCTCCAGCTAATGAACTTACGGAGTCCAGTTCTTGAGTCCACTCCAACGAGGCTTCTGTTAAGTCGACAGCAACTACTTTCGCCGACTCATTAGCGAGACGAATCACCGTCGCTTTGCCAATGCCCGAACCTGCTCCGGTGACCACGACTACTTTGCCTTGATTGTCGCTCATAGAAGACCTTCCATTTTCAGAGATTTAACAGCGATGCTGCATTCTCGCGTAGATAACGGCGCTCTATTTCTGGTGGCAGCGACCAACTAGAAATTATTGAACGCAGATCCTCCAACGGTCCGCAATTTGGGTAAACGCTTCCGAAAATTATCTGTTCGGAGCATTGCCGTTTGAGGGCTGCGACGTAGTCCGCCGAGCCTGGGAAGTCATAGTGGATGTATTGACCCGGCACCATAAAAACATTCGGTTGTTTGTAAAGAACGCCTATGGCTTCAGACACATAGGGCCAGCCTCCGTGCTGAATAACGATCTTTAGGTCCGGTATGTCTGTGGCAACTCGGTCTACGTATTCGGGCCGGCAATCTTCCATGTAAGGACCTAGGAGGCAACTTTGTGTGGTTGTGACCAACATTTCCTGTTGAGCTGCCTCTTCGTAAAGTGGATATAACGCTAGGTCGTGAAACTGGCGGTGAACTTGAGCTGTCGAAGGATCAATTGTCACGCCCTTGACACCTGCTTCACCCATTTGCTTTATGGACTCGGTAGCGGTCTTGATGTCGCTTGGCTCGACAGATCCGAACGCTATGAAACGTTGAGGGTGTTGTTCGATTAGTTCTGAAATTGCGTCACCACCTACCGGGTCCAAACCCCTGATGCCTGTCGGCCCTGGAACCCCTATGACTCCTAGAGCAATACCGGCCCGGTCCATCTCTTCGAACATGAGATCGACCGATTGATGTTCGAACGATGGTGTTGGTTCGAGTTTCATACGATTCAGATAATGAAATGTTGTTTCTCTATTCCAACTTTGTGAACCAACAGGACGAAAACGGAAGTCAATTACGTCGTTCATGAAATCCTTCCTAAAGACGAGCAAGAGCTTGCAGAAGCAGGCTAGAACTTGAACTATGCCCCATCCTCTTGTTCCTGTGCCGACACCCGAAACGCAACCTTTCTGGGATGGGTGTAATGAGGGTGTTCTGCGTATCAACAGATGCCGATCATGCGGAGATGCGTATTTCCCGCCATCGCCGATTTGCTCGGAGTGTTCTTCGACCGATGTCGAATTTTTTGACGCGAGCGGAGATGCGACTCTGTACAGCTACACGATCCAACAAAAGCCATTGGCTTTGTGGGGGAGCGAGTCGCCGCGTTCGGTCGCGTTGATCAAACTTGCCGAAGGACCGATGTTGACGTCGTCGGTGATCAACTGTGAGCAGACCCCTGAAGCCCTGCAACTCGATATGCCTCTTCGAGCCACCTTTACGTCCTTCGACGAGATCACCGTGTTGTGCTTCGAACCGGCGGAAGGAAACGCATGATCCCCCCAGGAGCAACAGCGATAGTGGGCGCCGCGGAGTCAACCGAGATAGGCAAAGTTCCCGACATGTCATCTGTAGGTTTAGCCATCGACGCGGCCGCAAACGCCATGCAAGACGCCGGCATCACTGCCGCAGATATTGACGGATTTACTTGCGGCTATTTCCCGGTTGCCGATATGAGCAGACAATTAGGAATCTTTCCCTCTTGGGCTGACAACACAGTTGTTGGTGGATGCTCTTGGATGTTTCAACTCCGCAACGCGATCGCCGCTATACACGCCGGCTACTGCAATACCGTTCTCATCGTTTACGGGGAGTCAGGCCGATCGACTCGACGGTTAGGTCAAAGCGGAGACGCCGGCCAAAAAGGAGGCACCGGTCAACAGTTCGACATGTTCTATAGCGGCGGTCAAGCCGCTGCGACATTCACCCTTCCGGTCCTCAGATACCAACATGAATACGGGCTGAGCGACGAAGACCTCGCTGTCGGTGCTGTCAGTCAACGAGAATGGGCAGTCGACGTGCCCCGGGCTACGTTGCGTGAACCGACTTCGGTAGACGAAGT
>CENZ01071309.1_pt1 | contig 20960 bp, 15 predicted proteins | sample 361341 | NCBI WGS metagenome assembly CENZ01 (sample SAMEA2619782, study PRJEB7988) | marine metagenome | biome: marine biome (ENVO:00000447); feature: deep chlorophyll maximum layer (ENVO:xxxxxxxx); material: "saline water (ENVO:00002010), including plankton (ENVO:xxxxxxxx)" | depth 50 m
AGACTGCGGCTTCAAGAGATCAGCAGACCGAACGAGGGGAAACGATGGGACCACTGCATGGCGTCCCGATCGCACTAAAGGATCTGTGTCACGTCAAAGGGACCCTGACGACCGCCGGGCACCACTTTCGGCGAGATGAGGTCTCAGAGACTGATGCCACTGTTGCCACCCGGCTTGAAGCTGCGGGTGCGGTATTGCTCGGTAAACTCGCAACCACCGAAGGTGCAATGGTGGGCTACCATCCTACTTTCCAGGTTCCAAGAAACCCCTGGGGAGAAGATCGCTGGCCCGGTGTCTCATCAGGCGGGTCAGGGGCCGCCACCGCGGCTGGGCTCTGTTTCGCTTCACTCGGTACCGATACGGGCGGCTCGATTCGCTATCCGTCAGCAACCAATGGTCTTGTGGGACTGAAGCCAACCTGGGGACGCGTAAGTCGTCACAATGTCATGGACCTCGCACCCACCCTGGATCACGTCGGCCCCATGACCCGTAGCGTCCGTGACGTTGCGCGGATATTGAACGTCATTGCAGGATACGATCCCAATGACGACACAACGCTGGTGACCGCCCCCGATGACTATGAGGCGGAACTTGACCGCGGCGTAGATGGCCTGCGTATCGGTTGGGACGAAGACTACGCGACCACGAATGTTGAAGCTTACGTGGTCACCGCATTAAGAGACGCACTCAAACAACTGTCGGGAGCCGGTGCCGAGGTGATTGACGTCCATGTCCCTAGTATTACGGAGGACGAGACAGCCGCATGGAGTGTGATAGCTGGCGCCGAAGCAGCCGCCGTCCATCAAGCAACCTATCCGGACCAACAACACTACTATGGGGCGTACTTTCGCGAGTTCCTGGCCAGTGGACATTCTACCTCCGGGATTGACGTCGCAAAGGCCGTCATTGCTCGAAAACGCGCGGGACAACGAATGGCATCGGTATTCCAAAACATCGATTGCCTGCTCTGCCCCACGTTGGCCGGCGAGTCGTTTCAGTATCGGCCTGAGGCCGCCTACGAGGGGTTCAATCGGGCGGAAGGTACCATCGCTGGTGTACCTCCGGCCTTTTTCGCCCGTAATGGGCGATTCATTACGATCTGGGATTACAACGGTTATCCCACACTATCGGTGCCCTGTGGTTTCTCCCCGGACAGGATGCCCCTCAGTCTGCAGCTCGTTGCAAAACCCCTGGGTGAAGCCATCCTGTGTCGCGCGGGTTACACCTACGAGAGTGCCAACGACTTTCTCGAGCAGCACCCGGACCTCTGATCCCGAGGCCAATTTAAGCGGGTTTCAAAGCATCGAGACACCAGTCGTTTCGCTCATCAATCTCATCATCAACCACCTTTCTGGCGGGTTGGGTTGCCTTGACTCACGTTTCTCATGCAGGATATCCGGATGACAAACACCACTCTCTTCGTGACTGCAGACGACCGAACCGGTGCCTTTGAATGTGGCGGTATCATTGCAGGCGACCAATTCCCGGTACCGACAGGCCCCAACGCAACCAGTAACATCTGCTGCGTTGTGGACATCGATACACGACAGATTGCCGCCAACGACGCCGCGCTGAAGATCCATCAGGCGCATAGCAACGAGACAATCCACCGGGCCCACAAGATGGATGCGGGATTGCGCGGCAATTGGGCACATGAAGCTTTTGTACTCGCTGAAAACGGACACAAGATCGCGATCGTCCCAAGCTTTCCCGATGCGGGACGACGCTGCAAAGACGGTGTGGTCTATATCAATGATCTACCGGTGCTCGACTCACCATTCGGTCAGGATCCCCTGACGGCACCGATCAGCAATCGCCCCATTGACGTGCTCGAACATACGAAATGCGTGCATGACAACATCGTGATCTGGGACGCCAACGACACACCGGAGCTCAACGCGGCTGCGAGACGCTGCCTCAACGAGCACCGCATCATGTTCGGCCCGGCAGGTGCAGTCGGCGCGTTCGCGGATCAGGTTCTACCGGAGCGCAAGCCTGCTCCCATACGGATTGAACCCCCAGTACTGGTCGTGTGCGGCAGCCTAAACGCTACGAGTCGTGGGCAACTTGCGGCGCTGGGTGAACGCACGCACATGCCTGGAGATCCAGTAGAGCTTTCTTCAAACCTCACTGTGATTGTCAGCGAACTCCCTGCCGGAGGCATCACAGGACAACAGGCGCAGACGAAAGCCCGTCAGATGGCCGAGATTGCAGACGCTCACTTTTCCGATCTCGGAACGTTGATCGTCATCGGAGGTGACACATCGGCAGCGATCGTCGGTGATGAGACCCTTGAGGTGTTGGGAACAGTCGATGCAGGAATTCCGATTTCACGCTTCAGAGGAAAATTGCTGATCACCAAAGGCGGCGGCATCGGCACCGAACAAACCCTGGTGAAATTGCTCAGCAGCCTGCGTTAGCTCAACGGTCGACTTACGCAGCCTAGTCCATCGCGATCTGGTCATCGAGACAAACATACAGTCGCTCTGGTGTAGCAACAGACACTCGGACCGCCTCTGCCTCATCGCGATTGATGGCTACCCTGCTCACGTGCTTCGCCGGCCTCGCGAAAGGCAATGCGGAGGGCACTATTCACCCATTCCAACCAGCACAGTCCAAGAGGCTTGCTACAATGCTCACCATTGATAGGACTGATAAGGCGACTTGATGGCACCGGTAGTTTCCAACCAGGTCAGCATTGCATTTCACGAGGGTGACCTCCTGCGTTCACAATTCGAAGGATGGATCGCAGATCGCATGCAGATCAATGTTGAAAAACGGCTTCTCACACTGGATCTGAACATGATCCTAGACCCGTTTGAGAACCGGCCAGGAAAACAGTGGTGGGCTGGTGAACATGTCGGTAAGTACCTCCATGCGGCGACACATGCCTGGCGCTATACGGGCGATGAACGCCTCAAATCACGGATGGATGAAACTGCAAGAAGGCTCATCGCCAGGCAGTTGGAGAACGGCTACCTCGGTACCTACAAGGACAGCGACCAGTTCCGACAAGGCGACGGCCTGGGGTGGGATGGTCCTGTGTGGGATGTCTGGACACACAAGTATGCGCTGATTGGACTGCTCACTTATTACCAGGCCACGGCGGACCAGGCATCAATCACCGCGTGTCGTCAGTCGGCTGATCTGATGTATGACCATTATGTGACCCGTGGGAAGAGTCTTCGTCTCGCCAGCTCTCATCTTGGGATGGCCGCCACTAGTGTGCTGGAGTCTATCGCAATTCTGTACAGGGAAACCGGCGAATCCCGGTATCTCGAGTTCTGCCATCGGATCGTCCAGGCGTGGGAGGATGAGAGTGATCCGGAAACATGGATGTACGAGGATGGCTGCAGACTGCTTACCAGCTTGCTCGACACCGGTGACGTTTACCGGACAGCCAATCGAAAAGCCTACGAGATGCTCTCCAATCTGGTCGGGCTACTGGAGCTCTATCGCATTGATCCGGATGAACGTTACCTGCGCGCCTGCCTGAACGCGTGGAATGATATTGCTAGCAAGCGTCTCTACATCACCGGGACCGCAAGCTACTTCGAACAATTTACCCAGGATGGCCGCATGCCCCCCGGCCAGGCTGTTGGTGAAGGGTGCGTGACAGTCACCTGGCTACAACTGACCAAACATCTGTTTGAGCTGACCGGCGACGTGCAGTACGCCGATGAAATCGAACGCACCATCTATAACGCACTGCCCGCAGCACAGTCGCCACTCACCGGCGAGGTCAGTTATTTCGCACCACTCGTGGGCCAAAAGCATTACAACGGACATGATGTCAAACTGACCCCTGCGATCTCATGCTGCTCCAGCAGCATACCCCGGGGGTTGGCAATGATCCCGCTGGTGGCTTCAGGCACGCTGAATGGTCACCCGGCTCTACTGCAATACATTCCAGGGCGTCACGTGATGTCCTACCATGCCAACGACGAACAAAAGAAAGTCACCCTCACCGTTAAAGGGGACTTCCCGCAAAGCGGTGATTTTGAAGTGGGCGTCACGCCAGAGAGCACGGAGCGATTTACCCTGGTACTGCGCGTACCACCCTGGGCCGACGGTTACTCGGCCAGAATCAATGGCAGTGAGAGCCTTGCAGTACCTGAATCACGACTGATCGAAATCGACAGGGAGTGGCAACCCGGGGACACCATTACCGTCAACATGCCGCTCGACATCAGGACAGTACCCCATACCGACGTCACCAGTGATGCGGTCGCCTTTGTTCGCGGACCTCAGGTGCTGGCCACTGATACCGCCCTGGATGGCTCTAACGTTCCGGACGGCAACTGGTGGGGGAACCACCTGCATTCCCACACAACGAACCAGGACGGCAAACCGCGGGAATTCCACCTCGTCGCTTTTGCCGACGCTGGTCAGCACAAAGAAGCTTATTCCGTCCTTCACGACGGTGTCGCACAGAACGAGAGCTAATCCATGAAAGATGACACCCCCTATCTGCTCGACGATGACGCCATCCAACAGTTCATCGTTGAAGGCTACCTGCAGCTTCAGTCCGATCAACCCAGAGATTTCCATGCAAGAATGTACGAGGAACTGGAACCCCTGGATGAAACCGGTCCGCGTGGTCACAACAATCTCCTGCCCTGTGTCCCGGAACTTCAGAACATGCTGGATGAACCGAAGGTTGTCGGTGCGCTGACATCCCTCCTAGGCCCTAACTACTATCTGCACTTCCATCGCCATGATCACGTCAACTACCCGGATGGTGCGCAGGCATTACACAAAGATGGCGACAATCATTCCCACAATGCCATGGACGGACTGCGCCGGTACCATCCGACCCGTTTCGTGATGCTGCTCTACTATCCCCAGGATACCCCGGTGGAAATGGGGCCGACCGGTATCGTTCCACGCAGCCAATATGTGACACGTCGGGACGTGGATCGACTGAGAAAAAAGTCGGAACGCATCAAATCAGAGATCTACCAGTCATACCGGTCAAAACTTGATGCAGAAGCGTTTCGTGGTACCAACCGGTTCCAACGTTACGCAGAAATGGAAGCTGACTTCAAAGAGATGCACCCCGACCTGGTTGAAGACATCAATGCTGCCAGCGCCCCGTGGGAAGAGGCGAAAATTCCACTGTCCGGTGACGCCGGAACAATCTCCATCGTTCACTTCGATATTGTTCACGGCCGATACACCGCAAACGTCACCGGAAAGCAACGCCACATGGTGAAATTTCTGTTTGCACGCAACGAGGAACCCACTGCACCGACCTGGAATCACCGCTCAAAAGCCTGGCAAGGCTCCGAGGACGACCCTCAGTGCCCCATATGGAAGAACGTCTGGTCCTGGCATTTGGGGACCAGCGATAACACCACGTCGCAACGCGACGTTAATGAACTGTCAGAAGTACTCGGTAGTCGTGATGATGCCATCGCCCTGGGCGCGAGCTACGAACTTGGCTCAAAAGCTGACGGCCTTTCTCTGCTCTTCGAACACTTCTTCTCAGAAGATCTCGATCTGCGCGCCATCGCAGCCTACGGTATCGTTCGAGCGGCAGAGCAGGCTTTGCCTGAACTCCTCTCCAGACTCGAGACGGCTGATACAGACGTACAGGTGAGGATTCTGGATCTGATCGGGGACATCGGTCTCCATGCCAGCTCTGCGGTTGCATCGGTGACCCCCTTTGCCACAAGCACTGATGTTCCTCTACGACGAACCGCCATTGAAGCCATTGGTTTGCTCACCCAGCAGCAGTCGCCGTTGGATGACGCAGTGATCGAGACCTTGACCAACGCACTGAAGGACGAGGACGCGATCGTCGTTCGCAACGCGACCTTTGCCATTGCCAAACTGGGATCGAAGGCGTGTACCGACGAGATTATCGATCGCCTGCGCAACAACCTCTATCACTGGCATCACCACGTGCGCGGTTGGGGAATAGAAGCACTGCAGCGCCTTGACGACCCAAGAGCCATGAAACTGGCCATTCGTTACCTGTCGTCGACGCGCTGGGACCCGTCAGCGAAGTCGGGGGATCGAGCCCTGACTGAGCAACCGATGAAGGAGTCTCGCCAACTGGTCAGTTCCTGACGGTGAGATCACATCTCTGGAACAAACCCTTCTGAAGCGAGCCACGTCACAAACAGCTCAAACCATCGATCGCTGGGTAGACCCTGCTGCTTCATGCCAAAACCGTGACCACCGCGTGCGAACAAATGGAGTTCTGCACGACGCCCGCGATGCAACCACGCGTTGTAGATCGACACACTAATGAGGAATACGGTGGGGTAGAAGCATATGTGATCAGCATCGGTCTGAGTGAAACCGAGATTCAACGTTTGCGATCGAAATTTGTTGAGTCAGCTTAGTCAAGCTATTACGCGCTGGTCTCATGCGTCGTCAATTCAAACGCCGCCGCCATCAACGCCTTCGTGTAGTCGGTCTCCGGCGATTCAAACAAGCGCTCTGACGGACCTTGTTCAACAATCACCCCATCCTTCATCACCACAAGCTCGTGAGCGAGCGCTTTAACGACCTTCAGGTCATGGCTGATAAACAGGTACGCCAGTTGATAGCGCCGTTGCAGGTCACGCAGCAGATCCACGACCTGAGCCTGCACGGAAAGATCGAGTGCTGACGTGGGTTCATCCAGTAAAATCATGCGTGGTTTCAGGATGATGGCACGCGCAATCGCAATCCGTTGACGCTGCCCCCCGGAAAACTCATGCGGATACCGGTCCTGCGCCTCAGGGTCGAGACCCACCTCAACCAGTGAGGCACTCACCGCAGTTCGTCGTTCAACCGGTGACAGTTCCGGCTGATGGATTTTGAGCCCTGCCTCAATAATCTGATTGACCGACAGCCGCGGCGGCAGACTGCCATACGGGTCCTGGAACACAATCTGGATCTGGTCCCGGTAGGCACGCAGCGCTTTCGACTTCATGCCCTGCAGTTCGGTGTCACCCAGCATGATACTGCCTTCACTGCCGATCAAACGGATAAGCGCCATCGCGAGGGTGGTCTTGCCCGACCCCGATTCCCCGACAATGCCCAACGTCTGACCTCCCCGGACGACAACGCTGACCTGATTCACGGCAGTCAGAACTGACTTCTTCGCAAAAAAGCCCTTGGCGAGATCGAACTCCACCTTCACGTCACGGGCGTTCATGGCAATGGGTGCGTCTTCATTGGCAGGAACAGGATCGCCACTCGGTTCTGCAGCGAGCAGCGCGCGAGTGTACTCATGTTGTGGTTGATCAAAAATCTGGTCCGCAGTGCCCTGCTCCACCATGTCCCCGTGGGTCATGACACACACGCGGTCTGCCATTTTCCGCACCACACCCAGATCGTGGGTGATGAGCAAGAGCGCCATGTTGAGGCGCTCCTTCAACTCGTCTAGTAGTTCCAGAATCTGTGCCTGAATGGTGACATCCAGTGCGGTCGTTGGCTCATCCGCGATGAGCAGGTCAGGTTCATTGGCGAGCGCCATCGCAATCATGACCCGTTGCCGCTGACCGCCAGACAATTCATGGGGATAGGACCGAAGGCGTTCCTCAGGTCGTGGCAGACCAACGAGGTTCAGGAGTTCAAGCGTCCGATCGCGGGCTTCAACGAGCCCCATACCGCGGTGGACGTAGAGCACCTCACTGATCTGCTTCTCAATGTGGTGCAGTGGATTCAGGGAAGTCATTGGCTCCTGGAACACCATGCCGACCCTGTCGCCCCGGAGCTTCAGCATGTCGTCTTCTTCTGCCCCAACCACCTCCTTGCCATCCACCAGAATGGACCCGGTGGGGTGACTGGCATATTGATACGGCAAAAGTTGCATGACCGATAACGCGGTCACGGATTTACCGGAACCGGATTCGCCAACAATCGCAACGGTTTCACCACGGTCAATGGTGAAACTAACGTTGCGCACGACTTCTTCGCCACGGAATGCGACCGACAGGTTGTCGACTTCGAGAATACGATCACTCATGTCGCGGACCGCCTGGGGTCAAATGCGTCACGCACCGCCTCCCCGACAAACACCAGCAGGGTCAGCATGATCGCCAGGGTGAAGAAACCAGAGAGACCCAGCCAGGGTGCCTGGATGTTGGCCTTGCCCTGGGCCAGCAGTTCACCCAGTGACGGGTAACCGGCCGGCAGACCGAAGCCGAGGAAATCCAGCGAAGTCAGGGTGGTAATAGAACCGTTCAACAAAAACGGCAAGAACGTCAGCGTCGCCACCATCGCGTTTGGCAACACATACTTCACTATGATCACTGAATCCGTTTCCCCCAAAGCACGGGCGGCATTCACATAGTCGAAGTTTCGCGTGCGCAGGAATTCCGCTCGCACGACCGCGACCAGCGACATCCAGTTGAAGAGCAGCAACAGGCCGAGTAGCACGTACGGGTTGGGTTCAATCATGCTGGTCAGAATGATGATCAGGAACAGCACCGGGAGCCCGGCCCAGATTTCCACCAGCCGTTGACCAATCAGATCCACCAAACCGCCAAAATAACCCTGGGTCGCACCGATGGCGATCCCGATGATGCTGGAAAAGAACGTCAGTGCGAGGCCAAACAGGATCGACAACCGGAAACCGTAGATGATGCGGGCCGTGACATCGCGACCAACATCGTCGGTCCCCAGCCAGTGCCTCGCACTGGGGGCTTCCGGCACAGCGCCTTCGGTATACAGATCAATGGTGTCGTAGCTGAATGGGATCAGCGGCCAGATCATCCAGCCGTCCCCGGCATCGATCAGATCCTGCACAGCGTGACTCGTGTAACGCGCTTCAGTTTCAAACACACCGCCGAATTCGGTCTCCGGGTAGCTGACCAGCACCGGCACATACAAGCTGCCGTTGTAACCCATGATCAAGGGCTTGTCGTTGGCGATAAACTCGGCGAAGAAAGACAACACCATCATGATGCTGATCGCCCACAGGCTGAAATAACCGCGTTTGTTGGCCTTGAAATTAGCCCAGCGACGCTTCGTAAGGGGCGACATCTGCCAGCGCGGGGCAGAATCATCGATGACGAAACCATCCGTCGGTTGAACAGTTGTCGTACTCATCAGGTTTCCCGCGTCTCGAAATCGATACGAGGGTCGACCAGCGTGTACGTGATGTCGCCGATCAGCGTCAGAATCAAACCCAAGAACGTAAAACAGAACAGTGTCCCGAACATGATCGGATAGTCGCGACGGAGCACCGCTTCAAAACCAAGCAGACCCAGACCGTCGAGAGAGAAGATCACCTCAATGAGCAGTGCGCCTGTAAAAAGGACGCCGATCAGTGCCGCCGGAAACCCTGCAATGACAATCAGCATGGCGTTGCGGAACACGTGGCCATAGAGCACCCGTTTCTGGTTGATGCCTTTGGCGCGTGCCGTCAGCACGTACTGTTTCGAGATCTCATCCAGGAACGAATTTTTGGTCAACATGGTGAGGGTCGCAAATCCACCGATGGTGAGCGCCGCCACCGGTAGCGCGAGATGCCAGAAGTAATCCCCCACCTTTGCCAATGGGGACAGCGTATCCCAGTCATTGGACGTCAGCCCCTTCAGGGGAAAGATGTCGAGATAGGAGCCGCCTGCAAAGAGCACAATCATGAAGACCGCAAACAAAAAGCTGGGCACTGCGTAACCCACAAATATGACACCGCTGGTCCAGGCGTCAAAACGGGTACCGTCATGCACGGCCTTGCGTATCCCCAACGGGATCGACAACAGGTACACCAGTAACGTTGACCATAGACCGAGAGAAATGGATACCGGCAGGCGTTCAACGATCAGGTCGATCACCGGCCTGTTCTGATAGTAGCTGTCACCCAACTCGAGTGTCAGGTAGTCGGTCAGCATCATGAAGTAACGTTCGTGAATCGGTTTGTCGAAGCCGAACTGCTTTTCGATAGCGGCGATCAGCTCAGGGTCAAGTCCCTGGGCACCCGCATACTGCGTCGCCTCCTGCATCTGCGATGCCTGTGGCGCCGATTGTGCGCCCGCGATCCGTGATGCCGCGCCCCCGGTATCCTGACCAGTGAGGGTAGCGATCATCTGATCCACAGGGCCGCCTGGCGCCAGCTGCACAATAAAGAAATTGAGCGTAATGATTCCGATCAATGTCGGAAAAATCAGCAGCAGTCGGCGGGTGATGTATCTCGCCATACCTCGTTGGAGCAACAATGGCTCCTCGCTCTCCCCTTTCTCTAACTGTTCAAGGCTAAATCGCCGAGCAACTCTATCATACGTGGACTTAAAGTAGGTTCACCGCGCGGGTTCACCCATTTGCCGGTTCAATCGCACCCTTGCGGCTTGCCATGGTCAGTCATACGTGATCGACTTCATCAAGACATTGGGCCATACAGGACATCCCGTCGTGGATCTGGCAACCACCACAAAAGACATTGAGCAGCACGGCTACAGCATCATCAGAGGCTTCGTTGATGCGGACCGGGTCGCTGAACTAAGAGACCTGTGTGAGTCCTTGAAGGTGCCCATCGAGACAACGGGCGATGATGGGATAGCAAGGCTCGGATTCCGCATTCCTGAAATCATGTTGCGCACCCGGGAACTGGACAGTCTGGTTACCGATCCTCGTTTGCTGGCAGCGTTTCGGATGGTGTTGGGCGCGACCGAACGTTGGGGGATGAACCTGTCGGACGTGAGTGTGAAGTACCTCAGCCCGGGTTCAGGCGAACGTGCATTGCATCGTGATGATGACTTCTACCAACAGTTATCCAGAGATCACCCGTTTACATCGAACGCGCTACTCGCCCTCGACACGTTCGACGAGCCGGTGGGTGCCACGACGGTGATTCCCGGATCACACGGGTGGGAACAGCCCATCGACCCAGACCACGATCGCATCTCGGTCGACATGGACCCAGGCGACCTGCTCCTCCTATCGGGACGGGTGTGGCATGGCCACGGCCCCAATACGACGACTGACCGCATTCGACGTGCCTTCAACGTTTATGTCTGCGCAGGTTGGCTGCTACCCGGCCATACCTATAAGGAACACTTCTCGGTGGACGAATTTGAGACCCTGTCCCCAGAGCTACAGGAACTGATGGAGGTCGGGTTGGACCCCTCGAAGTACTAGGCTCTGATCCTCTTCACCACTTTCAAACGACACCACTGCGTCGGCCTCTTGTCGGTCCTCCTAATGAGGAGTTTCGCTAAGTTGCCGCCCTGTGCGAGAAACGGCAGAGAGGCAACGACAAGCCGATGATGGCGTCAGAGCAGGATTACCAGGGCTGTTCCAAGGGAGGTAGGCAACTGGCTGTCGGCAAATTACTCTGACCCCAAACCCTTTCGTTTGGGCTTTCATCGTTCAGGGGGCATTAAACAGCGACACCCATTGACCAGCATTGATCTGGATCAATTTCCACTCAACTTATGGCTCGGCGCCAGATTTTTAGCATTCCGAGCCGGGGCGCTGCGGTTCAACGCTAGGGTTACACCAGGACTCAGTTACTGCAGAATATTCCGTGCACCCAGCCAGGGCGATACACTGGCCAGGGACACCATGAAAAGAACGTATTACGGGCAGGAGTATGACCACGTGAGCAGTCAGTACAATATTATCGGCGAAAGACCATTGCGCCCGGATCTGATCGACAAGGTCACCGGGAAAGCCCGATTCGCGGCGGACTACACGCTACCCAATATGCTCCACGGTGCTGTCCTCCGTAGCGACGTCGCCCACGCCAGGATCAAAAGTATCGACACTCGAGCCGCCGAAAAGCTGGCAGGTGTCCGTGCCGTGGTGACCGGGCAGGACTTTGCCCATCTGGCACCAGGCGGTCCAGGCACGCTGGCCCGGGACAACCTTGCGATCGAGAAGGTCCTCTATCACGGTCAGGCTCTGGCCGCGGTTGCAGCAACCTCACGCTCCATTGCCAGAAAGGCGGCGAAACTGATCAAGGTGAAATACGAGAAACTCACGCCGGTGATGACGCTTGATGATGCCATGGCCGAAGACGCGCCTACCTTGTATGACCATATCGAGTTCAACGGCAAATCCTCTAATATCCTGTCCCGGGACGAGCGAAGCGCAGGTGACATCGAACGAGGCTTTGCCGACGCTGACGAGATTGTTGAGCTCGAATTCAATACGCCAACGGTGCATCAGGGCTATGTCGAGCCTCCGGTCTGCCTGGCTGATTACAACGCACTGGGGCAATCAACACTGTGGGCTGGCAGCCAGGGTCATTTTCCCTTGCGCAGCAGCGTCGCCACCATGATGCAGATGGAACAGTCCGCGCTCCATGTCGTTCCCGCAGAGGTCGGTGGCGCCTTTGGCGGTAAGACGGCGGCTTATCAGGAAGCCATTGCGATGATGCTGTCCAAGAAGGCGGGGCGTCCTGTACAAATGCGCATGACCCGGGAGGACGTGTTCCGTGCCGGTGGTCCGGGGGCTGCTGCCAAAATCCGGGTCAAGGTCGGCGCGAAGCGCGATGGCTGTATCACAGCCGCTTTTGCCTGGATGGCTTTCGAGTGTGGTGTGATCGCGGCACCTCTTGGTGGCGGCATGCGCTCCGCCTTTACCTCCTACGATATCCCCAACGTTTACGTTGAGGGGTACGCAGCAGTGGTCAACAAGCCCCGGGTCAGAGCTTACCGGGGTCCCGGCGCGCCCCAGGTGGCGCTGGCAACGGAAAACGCCATCGACGAACTGGCTGCTCGCCTGAACATGGACCCCATCGAAATCAGGCTGAAGAATGCGGTCCGCAACGGCTCTACAACTCAGAGCGAGGTCTTCAAGAGCATTGGCCTCGTGGAGTGTCTGGAAGCGGCGCGAAATTCTGCGCACTACAAGTCCAGACTCGGCAAGAACCAGGGCCGTGCCGTCGCAGCCGGTTTCTGGCACAACGGCGGAGGCACCTCAAGTGCAACCATCCATATGAATCCGGACGGTACGGTATCGCTCTCAACAGGCTCGGTGGATCTGTCGGGTACTCGTATCGCACTCGCCATGATGTCCGCGGAAGAACTCGGTGTGTCCGTTGACCAGATCGCCTCAGTGACCGCCGACACCGATTCAGTCGGTTTCGCCGATAACAGCGCCGGCAGCCGGACCATCAACACTACCGGCCAGGCCGTCGTTGGTGCCACTAGGGAAGCCATTGAGGAAATGAAGGTGCGCGCCGCCTCAGGCTGGAACGTGACACCAGGTCAGGTGACATGGCAGGACGGTAACGCGGTCAACGATGTCACCGGTGAGCGTTTGTCACTCAAAGAAATCTGTCGGGATGCCCAGGGCACAGGTGGTCCCATCTCCGGAACGCACACGACTCGAGTCACTCCCGGTATCGCACCCAGTTTTTCGGTGCATGTCTGCGACGTGGACGTTGATCCGGAAACGGGCAAGGTGACGCTCCTGAGATATACCACGGTACAGGATGCGGGTACTGCCATTCACCGGGACGCGGTCGAAGGTCAGATGCAGGGCGGCGCCGTCCAGGGAATCGGTTGGGCGCTCAATGAAGAGTACGTCTACAACAACAAAGGTGCACTGGAGAATCCGGGATTCCTAGACTATCGGATACCGCTGACCTCCGATCTGCCCATGATCGAGACCATCATCGTCGAGGTCCCCAATGAGCTGCATCCATATGGTGTTCGCGGCGTCGGTGAAGCACCGATCATTCCGCCTCTGGCCGCTGTTGCAGGTGCGGTCAGCAACGCCATCGGAGTTCGAATAACCCGATTGCCATGTTCACCCCCCAACATTCTGGCAGCTATCGAACAGGCCCCAGGGAAGTAGCCGGACACACCCGCGTCATCACTGCTTCCTCGCGGTAATCACATCCCCTGGTTGCAGACCTGAGACGACTTCGATCTGCCCATCGGGGCTTGCTTCGCCCAGGCGTACGAAACGAAGAACGATGGCATCATCGCGCGTAAAGTGAACAACATCCAGCTGGCAGATGACAAGGCACGACGGGTTGTCGAGTTACTACACGATCTCTATTGCGATTGAGCCGATCCCGACATACTCGCCGTGTAGATCAAAAGCTTCATCGAGCACCTCGGCCATCCGTGACAGGTCACCGGCACTAAACAGGTTGGCATCCCGACGCACAACGAACGAGGTCTCCTATAGCAGCTCTGAGCGGCTAAGAATTAGCCCGCCAATGCTCTGCTGAACGAGCTTCAGGATTGATGACCACATCATCTTCGAGCACATCGAGTGGATCGCGGCCATCCACGCCAATGCCAAAAGGGTGGTATCCGACAAGGCGCTGCAGCCTGTGAGGCATCTCTTTGACAACCTCTTTAGGGATCGCCAGCAACTGGATCTCCTGCGGTCGCAGGTAGCTGATCTGGTGGCTGATAAAAAAGCCCATACGCTCCACATCTTTCGAGGTATTTGCGCCACCGCCGTGCCACATGCCACCGTCCCACAGAACCATGCTGCCAGACTTCATTTCGATCTGGATGGATTCCACCGACTGATCCGGTGCCTGTGTCCATGTATGGCTATAAGGCACGAGATGTGTCGCGCCGTTCTCCTTCGTGAAATCGTCAAAGGCAATCAGCGCATTGCACAGGAACGTCGGATGGGGACGAGGAATCGGCCACAGGCCATCATCCTGGTGCAGATGCTGTGCCGTTTCGCCAGGCAGCGTGTTGAACAGTGTCGTGATATTGATCTGATTGTACTTGCCGATGACACCATCCACGATGGCACGCAATCGGGGATCGAGGAACACGTGATCTGCGGCCCTGGTCTTGGATAAGAGGTTGTGTGCGCGCCAGCTCTTACCCGTCGCACCAATACCACTCATCGCGGTGATGGGGACCTCGGTATTGAACGCATGCCGAATGGAAGCAATGTCCTCGGGTGGCAGAAAATTCTTCACGACGGCATAGCCCTGGTCGGCGATCGTCGCCACCACCTGGCCAATATCAAGATCTTCAATGATCACACCTGTGTGATCGACCGGTGCGTAGGGTGTCGCTAGTGGTTGCTGCTCGTGTTTGTCCATGGATGCGGTACCACGCTGTTGTCTTCGTTCGAAAATCTACCAGTACTCACAGAAGATTGCATGCCATCGCACCAATACCTCTTCCGACATGCGTCGGATGGCTCTACATCTTTGTGCATCGGTGCATATCCTGATGTACATGCGGCACGATTCCTCAGGTCATTCGAAGGAGCGGTCTTGAAAGGCCCAAGAGAACAAGAGACAGGTGCGCACTTACCGGCGGTCAGGTATGGTCAACGGCCTCTGGAAGGTCCGAGGACGTGCCCAGAGATGGCTTCGGAAGGAACATCACAATGAGTATCAGGCTAGAAGACGAGCGATTCGCAGACATCGTCGATACGAATTCGACAAGAGAAACCCTGTCCGAGGGATTCGGCATGAGGCGCGATACCCAAGGCAGCATGAAGGTGCTCGCGAATCACTACGACCCCTTTTCTGATCGCAGAGGTTCCCATGCATCAAATCACTGACTCAAATGGTCTCGAGTTCACGGCTGAAAATGACAGTCATCTTGCAGCCTACAACGACATACTGGTGAGCTATCTCACGTCCAGGACGGACACCATGGACAAGCTCAACACACTGACCAACGTCAGTGAGATGCCCATGATCCGTTGTTTCAGAGGCTACATGATGAAGATAGCGAGCGACCCTCGTGTGAACCCGAAGGTTCACGAATCCCTCGCTGCGCTTGATGATGTCGCTCTGAATGAGCGAGAAGCACAACACAAGGCGGTATTGTCAGTCTGGGCCCATGGCGACGATACCGAAGCACTCGCAAAGCTCGAACTTCTCCTGGATGCCTATCCTCGCGATATGCTGGCGTTGCGAATCGCCCACCACCTGCACCTCTATACGGGCGACTCCAACGCCCTTTGCGAGTCCGTTAGAAAGCGGGTGCCGCATTGGTCGGAGGATGACCCCTTTTATGGTTTTCTGCTCGGGATGTTCGCGTTTGGTCTCGAGGAGTCTGCCGATTACCGGGATGCAGAGCATGCCGGAAGAGAGGCCTGTGAACGCAATCCCAATGACCTGTGGGCTGCACACTCGGTGATGCATGTCATGCAGATGCAGGGACGCTGGGCCGATGGCGTGCATTTCGCGGAACAGATGACTCGGCATTGGTCCGATGCCAACAACTTTGTCTACCACCTGCATTGGCACAAAGCGCTGTTTCAGATCGGGCGAGGAGACTACGGGGCGTCGCTCGATATCTACGATGAACACCTGGCTGACGCATTGGAGGCCGACTTCTACCTAGATGCCTGCAATGCCGCCTCGTTGTTATGGCGACTGGAACTTCTGGGATTGGATGTCGGACCACGCTGGCAAACACTGGCGGACCGTTTTGCGCATCGATGCACAGATCAGGAACTGGTGTTTGCTTCACTTCATTACCTGATCGCACCAGCGCGGCTCGGAGATCATGATGTGGTGAAGACTGCACTCAACACCTTTGAGAACTGGTCAACCACAACAACCGGCCAGGGAAACGTTGCAGCAGAAGTGGGTTTGGAGCTGGCTCGTGCCGTCGTTCAGTCCGCGCAGGGCGACGAGCGCGGTCCACAAAATATTGAGCGGATGCGACGCTCCCTGCCCGCAATCGGAGGCAGCTGGGCGCAACGTGATTTATTCAAGCAGTTGACCGGGACGCCGGTCCGGGTTGTCTAGGCATCTGTAACGACAAGAGATCGGACCGCATTTTCGAGTTGCCCGAATCAGGCAGTTTCGCCCTGCACGATTGACCGGTTACCAAGCGCGTCGACATCCATGTGTCGCAACCCCAACTGTTCGACAATCGCGAATGCCTCACCGGTCTTGCCCTGCAGGTCTTCAGGTCGGTGAGCGTCTGCGTTCACAATCACCTGAACATCATAATCGGTCGCGAGCTCCCAGAACGGTAACCAGGGATACAGTGGATACGGGTTCGAGGCGCTCTTGGCAGCTTGTTTACGAATACCCAGCGCATTGACCTCCATCCCCACACCAAATTCAGCTGCAGCAGCAAGCATATCCCGGGAAGCGGCTTCACAGTTCGCATCCCATTCCGCGTAACAGTTCCCGAACAGGTCTGGATGCGCAATAAAGTCAAACAGCCGCGTTTCCATCATCTTGACGTTGTAGTTGGCAAACTCAACCAGCGCTTTGGCGGAGTTGGTGCCGCCGTAGGTACCAACCCAGTCATCGTCTTCATCCAGGAAAAAGTGAGCCGCGCCAATCAGGTAGTCAAACTCGTACTCTCCACGCAGTTCATCCTCATACCAGTTGCGATGTTCCGGGACATACTCGCATTCCATGCCTTTTACGATCCGTAATCCCGGGAACTGTTCGCGGGCACGATCAATGGCGCCGGTATATTCCGGCAGATCAATATAATGCATCCGAGCCTGCAGCCAGCGGTCGTCAGGCATGGCCGAGTGATCAGAGACACCCAGTGTTTTCATCCCATAGGTGAGCGCACGTTCACAATAGTCAGCAACATCCCCTTTGGCATGCTTACAGCGAAACGTGTGAGTATGGAAATTATGCTGGAACTCGCTATCTTGCATGCTGCTGCCCTGGGTGATCAGGCCAGTAGTCTAACACTTACGGTCGGGATCCCGAGGCGTTTTGGTCGGGCCCAGCCGAATGACGATGGAGTGAACACTATGCCCTTGGGGAACTGCGCCGTACACCAACAACGCATTGACTCACGCCTCCTCGTTCCTTCAATACAGACAACAGCGCTGCGAAATCACCCATGAGCACTATCGAACTCGAATCCACCACCCTGCATTGTGTCTGTATCACGCATAAGACCCGATGGAGCTTTGTAAGGCTCACCACCACGGACGGAAGTCACGCTGTTGGCGAAGCGACACTGATTGGTCAGGAAGATGCCCTATGCGCGTCGGCGGAACGGCTGGTGCCCAGGTTATTCGCCATGTCACCCTTCTCTGACCCCGGGGAGTTCGCCCAGGCAAACCCACCCGAGAACATCCATGATGCCGCAATCATCAGCGCCATTGATCAGGCGCTTTGGAGTCTCGACGCACAAGCGCACGACAGACCGCTGGCAGCACATCTTGGTGTACAGCGAAGCGACATCCCCGTCTATGCGAACATCAATCGTCGTACTGAGCAACGAACTCCCGGAGGATTTGCTGGTAGCGCAATCACGGCGATGGACGCCGGGCACACGGCCTTCAAGGTGGCTCCCTTCGATGAAGTCACCACTGACATCTGCGCAGAAGGCAATGGCGTCGCTGCCATGCAGAACGGCCTGGCCAGGGTCGCCGCCGCACGAGACGCAGTGGGTCCCGATGCCCATCTGATGATCGACTGCCACTGGCGCTTTGATGAAGCGACCTCGGTATCTCTGATTGATGCGGCGGCGAAGCTCGACATCTACTGGGTAGAAACACCGCTGCCGGAAATCGAAGCCAACATTCCTGCTCTCGCGCGGTTGCGGCAGCAATGTAACGAAACGGACATGCTCCTGGCCGGTCTTGAAACCAGCGTCCGGTGGGACAGCTTCCGACCATTCTGTGAGGGCTGCGCCTACGACGTGGTCATGCCCGATATAAAATACGTCGGAGGCATTTTTGAGATGCAGAAAACAGCGAGTCGGTGTGCTGAACTTGGTCTGGCGGTATCCCCACATAATCCAAGCGGCCCAGTCTGTCACGCGGCCAGCCTGCAACTCTCGGCGACACTGCCGGGTTTTGATCGACTGGAGTTACAGTTCGATGAGAGCCCGATCTTTGACGAACTGGTGGGGGCACCGTTTGCCGGTATCGAGAACGGTCAGACGGTCGCGCCCCAGGCGCCAGGCCTCGGGGTCACACTCGATAACGCCGTGATCGAGCGGTATGCCGATCGGCCCGCTAGAACCTGGAAGCGATGACAACGGGTTAGAACAAATCAGGCTGATTGAACATCAAATCCGCTGGTCTCTTCATCACCGCTCAACAATTCGTCACTCATGGCGCTCTTCCGTTTCTGTATAGCTCAGTAATAAGACGAACGAGCATGGCTAAAGGATACCTGACCCGGCCAATTGTTGAGGAAAATGACTACCCCCGCGCGAACTCCCTGATCACCGTCCCGGGACGCGCCCTCGTGTGTTTGCCATTTTCAACGATGATCTGACCACTGACCATGGTCGCCAGGTATCCAGTACTCTCGACAATGAAGCGACCACCATTGTGTGGAAAGTCGTGGGCAAAATAGGGATAGCCGGTTTCCAGGTTTTCATAGTCAAAGATGTTTAGGTCGGCAATCCACCCTTCCTTGACGCTGCCACGTTTTTTCAGGCCCAGAACATCCGCCGATGCCTGCGTAATACGATGGATCGCCTCGGGAAGGCTGTAGATGCCCTTTCGCCGAACCAGCTGGCTGAGCAGAAACGTTGTCGAATCAGTGTCGGTGAAGATACCCACATGTGCCCCGGTATCTGCAAGCATCGGGATCACCTGGGGTAGATTCATGTAAGCCCACTGGTCTTCCAGCATGTCCCCGAACGCCCAGTAGTTCCATAACTCGCGGCCTTCGGATTCGATCAGCCGGTCTACATAGACCTCCACAGGATCACGTCCCTGCTCTTTCGCCATCTGCGACAAGCTGCGCTGACGACCGAGATCGTAGTCCGGGACATCACCCTGGCCCATCGCGTGTAGCAGATCGGGAGAGACGCCAAACCCGGTCTCCTTCGAACGTTCAATGAGTCGTGCTTTGAACGCAGGATCCTTGAGCTGTGCCAACCTGTCTTCCAACGTGGGCAACGCCATCAGTTCCTTCCACAATCCGTTCTGGATGGGAGTGAGTTTCAGAAGGCCAAACATGGCCCCACTGGGTCGCGTGTGGCAAAGCGCAGAAATGCGACGGCCTTCTTCGTTGTTGCGTGCCAGAAAGCCACCCATACGTTCGAGGCTGCCACCGGGGAAAGGACTCGCGCCACTAGAAAACAGGACATGACAGCCCTCCGCCGCCGCCTGCTCGAAAAGCGCGAGTTCAGATTCCCGCCGGTTGATCATATCCGGTGCCACCTGGAACAGGCCGCCAGCCCCTCCGGCTTCGACCACCGCTCGCTGGATCGCAGCATGTTCATGTTCGTCTGACCAGGTGCCGGGAGTGAGACGTCCGTCAGGAACATTGTGCCCCTGGAAACGAGAAGTGGAGAAACCCACAGCGCCTTCCTCGATCGACTCGCGTACAAGACGACAGATATGCGCCAGCTCTTTCTTGTCCGGCTGCACGCCTTCATCCATCGATTTATCGCCCATGGCATCAAAGCGGATCGGCGAGTGCCCGACCAGTCCAACCACGTTCGCAACGGGATTGAGTGACTGCACCATGTCCAGGTACTCACCGTAGCTGGACCAGTTCCAGGACAGTCCATCCATGATGGCGTCCGCTTCTATGTCTTCCACCGACTCCATCATTTCAGCGAGCAGGCGATGGTTCGCCGGTTGCACGGGTGCAAACGTCACGCCACAGTTACCAATCAACGCAGTGGTGACCCCGTGGAAGGAACTCGATTTCATCTCCGGGTCCCAGCCGATCTGGGCATCCATGTGAGTATGCAGATCAACAAAACCTGGGGACACCACTTTACCCGTGGCGTCGATAGTTCGGCCTGCGTCAACGCCACTCAGGTCGCCAATCCGCGTAATGTGCTCACCATCTACGGCCACATCCGCGAGGTAGCGTTCAGCGCCTGTGCCGTCGATAACGGTGCCGCCTTTGATGATCAGGTCATGTGCCACTTTAGATACTCCGTGCCGTCGAATGCCGTGAAGCGATACTGGCTAATAAAGCGTGCGCATTCTACACAGATTTCGGTTGGTTTGAGCTCCCATTGCACGATCCGGTTTGACGCAGCAGGTCAACGTGACCGTAAGCGCTTCTTGCGGTCGGAACCACCAGGGTCTACGGTGATTCGATGAACAAAGTGATTTGGTCCATCACGGCTTTGTGTACAGCGCTGACTCTGGCTGTTGTGGTGTGG
>CENZ01064552.1_pt1 | contig 20925 bp, 21 predicted proteins | sample 361341 | NCBI WGS metagenome assembly CENZ01 (sample SAMEA2619782, study PRJEB7988) | marine metagenome | biome: marine biome (ENVO:00000447); feature: deep chlorophyll maximum layer (ENVO:xxxxxxxx); material: "saline water (ENVO:00002010), including plankton (ENVO:xxxxxxxx)" | depth 50 m
TATATTTAGATATAGATGTAATACCAAAAATGTATGCGGAATAAAAATATTATAATAATTAATAATAATTATAATATTAAAATGGTGTTTTATCAGTAAAAACACTTACATTACCTCCAGATTGTGTGCTAGGTCCATCATAGAATTGTTCGTAAACAAAGAAAGCTGCAAGGGAGGAAATAAAAACAATAAAACTTTCCTTAAATAATTGCTTTAATGGTAAAAGTTCTGCTTGTGTAATTTTCAATTCAGTAAATTTGAATACTAAATAACAAACAGTTATAATCATTGATACAGTAAAGCTATCCATAAAAAATTAATATAATAGATTAATTGTAACTAAACGAATTAGTTAAGAAATTCAAGATCATCAAGAACAATATCAGGTTTATTATTAATAGGTTCTCCAATACTACTAATATCTAATGAATTTAAAGGGATATCATCACCAAAAACTAGTCTTTCATTATCTTCATCATCGTTTTCTTGATTTAATTGATTTTCAATTTCCTTCTTCTTACTTAATTCTTCTAAAAAGTCAACATTTTTAGGTGCTTCAATTTCTTCTTTTTTATCTTCACTTGTTAATATGCTATCTGTATTATTAAATTTAATAAGTTGATTATCTTCTTCTTGTTCTAAAACATCAGGTTCGGGTTCAGTAACAACCTTTAAAAAGACGTTTTCTTTTTCTTCTTCAGTTGGAGCTGTAGCACCCCCAGTAGTAGTATTAGTATCTTCTTCTTTCTTTTCAGGTTCTTTTACTTCTTCCTCCTTCTTTTCGATTTTTTCTTCTAAAACTTCTTCGATAACATCTTCTTCAACAGTTTCTTCGATGTAACTTTTTAATATGTTTTCAATTGGTAAACTATCTCTTACAGCAGTAAGAATACATTCTTGAATAATAATTTCTAATTCTCTGTTATTCTTTTGTTTTTGTAAAGAATTTGAGAATTTGTCAAATAAATATACATTAGTGTAAATTTTTCTAGCAGCCTGTGTATAGCAATTATGAATAAAAATATTAAGTTTTGGTATTTGAAGATCTATTTTTTTCTGTTGATTTCCAACTCTAACACTAGTAAGTAGTTTTAAATGAATTACATGAACACATGTAATTAAATCGTTGATATAATTACAGCCACTTGTTTCAATAATTCGCTTAACTTCCTCCTCAACCGTAGAATTACTCCATTTTGGTACTTGAGTAATTAAATTTTGGAATGTCATTAAATATTTATCTTCTTCATCATTTTCAGAACAAAGTTTCCAGGACTCATTAAATATAGAGTTAAAGCCGTTAATAATACATGGTGTTAAAATTGTTAATAATCTGGCACACCATTCATTTTTTGATTCATGCAAGGAAGAAACAGAAAAATCATCCATATTTAAATAAATGATATATTTTCTAAATTGAGATCAGAACGTAAAAATATGAAATAAAGTAAAATAAATAATAATTGTTTTTCATTTCTAAACTCTTTTTTAATTTTATAAAAGAATACAATTATTTCATATTTTTTATCATCAGGTATGTTAATTTTATTATTCTCTAAATATTCAATAAAATCTAATGCACTAAAACCTTTTAAATAATAACTCTCTGATAATTTAATAATTTTATTAACATCCATAATTTTATTATCGTTAATGTATTTTTTAAATAATACAGAGTTTTTTTTTCTGTATGCCTTATACGTTAAATTATTATTTAAATTAAGCTGATGTAAATTTGAACAATTATCAATTTTTTTTTCAGGTATATATAATTCACAAAATCTACTTAAAATTGGTTTTAATAGACTAAATCTATTTTGTACTACTAAAAAAAATCGTGTAGTATGTGTAAATAGTTCGATGCATCTTCTTAATGCTGATTGTGCATCAATAGTTAAACAATCTGCATTTAATAATACTATACTTTTAAAGTTGTTGTTTTTGAATGATATATTTGTTTTTGAAAACAATTTTAAATCTTCTCTAATAAATTTAATACCTTTACCGTGTGAACAATTAACACACATCACATATTCTTTAATTTTATCTCTATCATTTTCATAAATTTTATTAATAAAATCAAAAACAATTGTTTTTTTTCCGGTACCAGACGGTCCATGAAATATAATATTAGGTATTTTTGATTCAGTATAGAAATAGTCTAGTTTAGTTATAATATCTTTGTGAATATCTAGTTTTTGCATGATTATTAATAATATATTAAAATAATTATTTAAACTATTATTAAAATTAATAAATTGATGTAAGTGACTGAGTATAAGGATTTTTCTTGAACGCTTCAAGAATAGAAGGTTCCATTCTTTGGACAGCGGCACCTTGATTTAATTCATATGGAGCATCTTGGAACCCCATATTAGATGCAGATGGAGGTACAGCAGATAATGAATTTCCAGCGGGTCCAATATATGTATTTACTCTATCACATTCTAATTTTCCAGTTTGATAATTTACTTGTCTATTTTGATGGTTTGCATTACCATGATTAATTCTAGACCCCATTAAACCCTCTCTCGTACTATTTACATTAGCACGAGATGCTGATTCATATGATGTGTGACCGTGTGAAACACCACTACCGCCACCAGTACCAATATATTCTCTGTGACAATCAACCTTTTCAGATTGTGCATTATGATTGGCCAAATGATAAGCACCACTTCTTGGACCATCAACGTTAAGATGATTTTCAGCACATACATCCATTTCTCTATTTGTAACCTTAAGTTGGTCGCGTGGATTAGTATTATAAGTTGCTCCTACAGGCATAGACATATTTCCATATTGTCTAATATTACCGATATATCCTTCTTTTCTAGAAGGCTTAAGAATATCAATAAATGGTGCAGCAGCAGCACCCATAGCACCCTTTATAGCACCAAAAAATCCTTGGTCTTCGTTACAACTACGATTATTATCTTGAACAGACATAGCATTTAATCCATAGTCACCTTCTGCAGCAGGAGCCTTACCTATAGCATTAAGAGATGTAATTGGTGTAGATTTTGAGTCTTCTCTATGACTTTCACTATATTCACCAGGTATATATGCTTTTTTTGCTTCTGAAGAAGCAATACCTTCATATGCTGAAGTAGCGGTAGCTCTATTTGCATATTTTAAATCAATATTACCTCTTGCGGTTTGTCCTTTCTCTAAACCTGTTGTAGTAAATCCCCATCCGTGGGCATGTTGATCGTTTTTCATGCTTTCCATACCATCGTAAAATCTATCAGGTCTATTTTTCTCAACTTTTCCAATACTTTTTTGATTGGCATATTCCTTAATATAATGATTTGCAGGTCCGTTGTGTCCATCAAGTGAGTAAGATTGTTTAGGATTTGTTTTTACTCTAAGTTCATCAACTCCCTTTGGTTTATATGTATCTCTTTCTTCTAAACCACTATTAAAACCTTGGCTTGAACCTGCAGAAGTAAATCCTTTATTAAGTCCGGGTGCTACTCTAACTTCTTCCCATGGTTTTACATTTGCCATTCTCATACTAGGATTAACTCTTGATTGAATAAAATCACTTTGGTTGGGAGCACCTCCTATATAATTATAACCTTGTTGTGGTTGAAATAAAGGAGCAACTTCTGATTTAGAAAATTGTTGGCTTCCTGCCCCAACCATATTATCGAGTACAGTTTCATTAGAGTTATAGTCAGATGTTCTTCCTCTAATTTTAGCACCAAAAAAAGGTTGCATATTATTATGTTTTAACTCCTGACTATTTACTACATTACCAGTTAATGATGTAAAACCTTCTGTCTTTTTTACATTTAAATCATTTACTTTATTATCATATGAAATATCTTTAGAATAATATCTATCTCTAGGTTGTTGAGATTGATATCCTTGTACAGTTGAATCACGTAATTCATCGTTGCTTATTACAGGATAGTTTTTAGGTGGTGTTGTATTGTTAATTAATTTTTTATTATTTTTTTGACCAACATTACCATATCCTTCTTTCTTCTTTTCTTGACTGTGCATATTTATTAAACCGGCTCCGGCAATAATAGGTATTAATAACTCCATAATATATAATCTAATTATATTTTTTTTATTCTAAATACTAATTATTTCCAAAAGGAAAATAAAATATTATTTTGAAGTGTCTAAACTATATATATGAATTAACATAGAATAATTTTGATTAATTTTAGGAATATATAAAATTAAAATAAAATATAGCTATATTTTATATGGCAAGACGCGTAACTAGAAAAAGAACTACAAATAGACGTAGAAAAACATTAAAAGGAGGTTTTTGGTGGGGTGCATCAGATAAGACACCAGAACAAAAGGCAGATGATGCAAAAGAAGAAGAAAAAAAAGCAGAAGATAACTTAAAAAAGGCACATGAGAAAGTAGTAGAAGCAGAAGCTGAAAAAACTGAAAAAATGATGGAAAAGCCAACCGAACCTATTGTTAAACCAGCTGAAGCTATGGTTGCTTCTATAATGGCACCAGAAAAACCTGTAGAACCAACACAACCACCTATTGGTGGTCGTCGTAGAAAGTCTAAGAAGACTAAAAAGTCTAAAAAGGCTAAAAAGGCTAAAAAGGCTAAAAAATCAAGAAAGACACGTCGCGGACGCAGAAAACATTAATTTTTTTATATATTTAATATAATTATTATGTATATGACAAAAAGTAAGCCAACTCCAAAAAGTAAGTCAACTCCTGGAAGCGTAAAAAAAACTAGCACTCAAAGTCCTTCTCCTTTACCATCACCCGCATTTTTAGGAGGGCACAGTAAAAGACGTAATGAAACAATTAAACAATCTCCTTCGCCATTACCATCACCTGTTGGTAGAGGAGGACGTAGAAGAAAAAGAACATATAAAAGAAAAAGTAAAAAAAGTAGAAAAAGTAGAAAAAGTAAAAAAAGTAGAAAAAGTAGAAAATAATTAATTCAATAATAAACATAAATTTATTATTGAATTGGGCTCAGCGGGGAATCGAACCCCGGACCTCCTGCACCCAAAGCAGGAATCATACCTCTAGACCACTAAGCCACCATACTAGTGCGGGGAATCGAACCCCGATTTCCTCCGTGTAAAGGAGGTGTACTAACCGCTATACTACACCAGCAATTTAGGGTTTAAGCCCATATAAATGATTAGTATTCTTTTTAAATATAAATATGTACTTATTATATTATGAGATCATCTCCTATACTTCATGGTGGTAAAAAAAGAAAAAGAACAACCAAACGTAAAAAGAATGATGGTAATAAAAGAAAAAGAACAACCAAAAGAAAAAGGACAACCAAAAGAAAAAAGAGCGGTGGTACAACTGATATAGAAGAGTACAAAAAATATAAAATTCGTAACCCAACTATAGACGATTACAGTAATACATTTGGTTCTGAAAATGGTACTATATATTTTAAAAATCGAAAAAAATATAAATATTCACTATATAAAATTCCTTTAGACAAAGAAAGGATTGATAGAATAAGATGTGCAGACAATACAATTAATGAAAGTGAATTATATACTTATGCATATATAAATAATAATGAGTGTCCTAAGTATTATGCTGGGATTGGTACGGATTGTGAAATAAAATATCCAATTAACAAATATAGAAAGTTATTAGATCAAAGCAATCCTTATTCAACTACATTTAATAAAGATGTACAAGAATGTTTTAAAAAAATTAAAGATAACGAAAAACGAAAAAGTGTTTCACCAATAAGTGTTGCGGAAGTAGAAGGGGTAGAAGAAAGTAAAGAAAATGATAATATTTTCGATTTTAGGTCATTATATTTAACTGAAAAATTAGGTGGTAAAAGAAAAACGAGAAAATCTAAAAGAAAAACAAAGAATGGAGGTGGTAGACATGTAAGATAGATAATATTTTACAGTTTATTTAGTATTGTTATTGCAATAGCGTAATCAAAACTATCAATATAATTAAATCGAGTATTAATTGGTTTATGCGGGGAATGTTTACAAAAATTAATACAGTCGCAATTAGTATTAGTATTGCCTGTAACATGAGCAAAACATATAATAGGTGGGGGAATTGGAGTATGCATACGTTTAATTCTACTCCTAGTTATTTTAGAGAAAATATGTTTATTTTTTATCATTTGATTATAATATAAAACAATATAAATTATAATCAATTTTTTACTTATTTTTTGTAATATTCAGAATTAATCTTGTAATGGTCTTTTTCTAGAGTACGAGTATTTAAATTATTTTCAAATTGTTTGCATACATTAAGTTGTGGGTCCATAAGTGGAAAATCCCATCTCTCATTACGAACTTCACGATATTCAAATGCTGGATGACTAGCTCTAGTTTCGTCAACATATGATGCAGCTTCGGAATATTGTAAAGGCATAGATATAACAGATTTATCCATATAATTGTTATTAGATTTACAATCACGATTAAGTGATCTAGAAAGGCCTTTAAGGTCACTTTCTAAATTAACGGTGTTTGTTCTTAAATTTCCACCCCATTTTGTTAAACGAATATGGGGGTCTTCGAAATACATAGGTTTATCTCCATTATTTCCTGGAACATTCATAACATATCTACCAATATCTGTAGATTGTTGTAATTGTTTTTGAATTCTAAGGGGGTCATCATGGAAACGAGTAAACATTATAATATATTAACATAAGAATATATTTTAAACCAAAGTTTTATTAATTGATATTGTTAGCAAATACAAAGGAAATATATATGATACTAAATAATTATACATATATATTATATTAATTGACAGGACGTGGTCGTTGATTTTTTTCCATAACAAATGGTTGAGGCATAACAAATTCAACTTTATCAATAATACTTTTATGTTGAACACATTTTAATTCTGGTACTAGAGGTCCTTGGGGTTCAACTAAATTAGTGGAACCAATACCAAATAATTTAGATTCAACATCAATAGGATTTCCGGATAATTTTTCTCGTGGTATAGCGGCACCATTAAATCCTAAGCATGGTAAATGTGTAGTGGTTGCTTCACCATAAGCACTATTAGTATATGTTTGGTATGAATTAATATCCTGAAAAACTCTTTGCTCACATGAATAATCTCTCATAGAATTTTTATTTCTAGTAGAAGCCATGATATAGTATAAGAGAATATAATTTTATAACTTTTTAATTAAATTATTATAAATATCTTTATTAATTTTATTTTCCAGTAAAAAATCTTTTAATAATAAAAAGGTTTGATGGAAATAATCATAAGCAAAAAACATTACAACACCAATATCAAATTTTTCTTGTAACATTAAATTCGAAAATTTAATCGATAATTTTTTTAAACTTTCATTACTTTCAATAATAGGTTTTAAGTAATCAATTTTTATATCAATAACTGTTTCGTTGTATTCTTCCATTTTAAAAAATGATAGAATTTGTTGTCTAAATAAAGTATCTCTAATATCATCATCATCTACATCTAGAGAAAAATAATTAACATCAATATCAAAATTAAATTGTGTAGATGAAGCTGAATTATCATTTGTTTTTTCGGCAATTTCCGAAGATTGGTACATATGTATTTTATATAAAAAATATTTTTAATATAAAATAATTTACTTATTATTATCTCTTGTTAATTCTCTGGATGGCAATCCGCCTCTGATCCAATTACTGTCTGCAGCATCTTCAATAAGATTTCCTGGGTTAGCAACGGAATCTTGAATAGATGGCAATAATGGATAGTTAGAATATTGAGTATAACAAATTTCACTTGAAGGATTTACACTTTTTCTATTAGTGAAAGTATCGCCTTGTAATAGTTGTGTTTCTAATGTAGGGTCAGCAGTACCTTTTCCAAGATAAGGGACAGTTTTATAAGGTCTTTCTTGTAAATTTAATTTGCATTTATTAGAAGCATTAACTTTTTTTACTAAAAGGGCAGAGTTTGTATCAATATTGCATCCTCCCATACCTACTTGATGAGAACCTTTAAAATTAACATTAGGTTGAGTTAATGCAAAATCAATAGGTTTCTTCATAGCACAATCGTTGGCAAAGTGGTTAGTTAACATATAATTTCCGTGTTTGACATTTTGAAAATCGGTTTCGTTTATACCACATGTATCATTTCCAATTCTGGACATATTAGAAAATGTAAAATCTTGAACTGAAGCCATATATATAATTAAAAAATATTATATTTTTAATTAAATAATTAATAGTTAGTGTAGCGAGGTGCGTTTCTACCTGCAGCAAATTTATCACCTTCCTTTGCAGATACCATATCGCCATAACAAAATTTAGCGAAGCCTTCTTGGTCGTTGGGATTAGTGGTACTAGGGTTTGATATAAATCTATGCATGGAGTCCTCAAACATATAATTATCTCCTAAATCTTTGAACAGTCTTTTATCGATGTCTGTATTGGTAGAATTACTTGATTTTATAAATGATTTTGTTTGTTTATTAATTTCTTCAACAACATTTGGTTCGTATGCTGGAGGAGCTGATTTTTTATTTGGATTTCCAGTATAATCGGTAACTAAAACATTATTCATGGGATTTTTGTCTTTAATTTTTTCAAATTGTACCTTTTTTTTGTCAGCTTTTATATTAGATTCAAAGCCTTCGTATGGTTCAACCTTTTTCTCTTTTAAAAAGAAAAAATAATATAAACAAATAGTAAAAATTGTTAAAACGCCTGAATATATATGTGATGTATTTTGAAAAAGAACAAATAGTATTATTGTTAAAAATATAACTAATCTAACTAATGAATTTAATTTTTGTACATCAGACATATTTTTATTAGGCCACAACTGAGTTATTGTTTTACTATTTATTAATAACATTGGATCATTTAACCAAAAGATATCGTTACTCATATATATATATTGTAGTTTTTTATTTATTTTTTACCTTTTTTTTTCTTTTTCTTGGGCTTATTTTGTTTATTTGGATTTTGGTCTCTAGATGATTTTTCAGGTTTTTCTCCTAAAGAGAATAAAAATTCATCCATTCCTCCTTCATCAACCCATTTATTATATTCTTCTTCTTTTTTTGCTAATTCAACTTGGTTAATTTTACTTTGTGCTTCTTTAATTTTATTTTCTTCAGTTTGTTTTTTAAGACGTTCAACTATCTTTTCACGTTTCATTTCTCTTTCCATATGAGATTTAAATGCACCAGTATTAAATTTTGCCTTTCTTCCCATATTTGGCATTCCTGGCATTCCATCAACTCCCATTTGTTTTAATATTTTATTAATGTTTCCCATACCAGGCATACCTTCAACTTTTTTCATTAACTCTCCAGCTTCTTCCATTAATTCACTTTTTTTAATTTCTCCAGATTTGATTTTTTCATCTAACTTTGAACCAGCTTTTTTTACAAGACCCATGATTTTAGTTGGATTTTTCATCATTGCTTTTAATACATCATCTGTATTTTCAACATCTCCTAATTCTTTTGCCATTTCTTCTGCGGTTTCCTCGGCAATTTCTTTTGCTAATTGACCAATTTTCCCTTCAAGCATAGATGAAAGATGTTCTTGAAATCCGTCAATATTCGGCATAGTATCGTTAATATTATTAGAAATATCACTTTCTTTACTTTCAAATGTACTTTGTATATTTTCCATAGTTTCCTTTAATTTATCTTTAAAATCAGTTTCATTAATTGTTTCAAATAACTTTGCAGTATCACCGAATGATTTACCATCATTAATATTACCGACAGTTGCAAATAAAATAAGTTGTAAATATTTCCAAATAGTTTCTTTAATATTATCACTTACATCCTCTAATTTCCAAAGTATTTTAAAATCAATATCTGGTAAAAAAGTTAAATCGTATTCTTCATTATCAAAAATTTCTTCATTTTGATATAAAATATCGAAAAATCTTTCAGGATATATTTTTTTACAATGTTCGAAAATCTTTTCATAGTCAAATTCATTTCCGTTGTATAAAAGTTTTATACTGCTATCAGTTTCTTCAGGAAAACTCGTCAATAAATCTCCGCAAAATTCGTTGATTATTTTTTTAAAATCGTTAGGTACCTTATTATCTTCCATAATAGTTTATGTATATTTTATTTAAATATAAATTAATTATAATTAAATAAAATTTAATTATTTTCTGAATAGGCTTCAGATAATTTGGATAGGTTTACTATATATTTCATACAACATTGTTGGTTTTCTTCATCCATAGAACGAATTGGGTCTCTAAAATTATCAATTTCTTTCATAATTTTTTTGGCATCATCTAAATTTTGTAAATCTGCCGAATAATCTTTCTCAATAAAGAATTTAACATCTCCTGCTGAAATATCATTTTTATATGGAAGCCAAATATGTCTATACCAAACACCTATTAATAATTTAGGGTTGAATTTCTTTAATGTTAATAATGTATTTTTGGTAGTCATTAATGCTACATTATCTGGAAATATTTCAATCATTTCATTTAAGAAACTCTCAAATTGAGTATTAAAAGTCTTTAATATAATAGACTGATTAGACGTCATAATATATTGAATGATATTCTTTTTAAATATTTACTTAATAATATTAAATATCTGGACGTTGTTGTTTTGGTAAATCCTTATCTCTTTCTTGCATTATCTGTTCCATAGACATACTACTATCTACTTTATTCGGGGTCCATGTATCAGGTGGAGTTTCTATATTATCTCGTGAATCATGTGTTACGTAGTTGTGCATTTGCCTTGTTCCTCCACCTCCTTTTTCAGGGTTAAGATCATCGGATGATTGGTCTAAATAACTATACATATCTGACATTACACCTGTCATAGAACTTCCTAAAGAACCACCACCTAAAGAAAATGCTTGAGGTTCCTCTATCTGAGAAATTGTTTCCTTTGTATTAGTTCTAACTTCTGGTCTTAAATAATCGTTTATTTGTGTGCCAAATAATACATGATGGTTTTTATTTAATAATAACAATGCAGGAACTTTTGTAACAGTTGGTGGTAAAATAACTTTTTGTCCATTTTGTAATATAATAAAGGTTTGACCTTTTTCATCCTTTACTCTTTTATCAATAGATATAAAGTGTATATCATTTTTTACTTCACTTTTTGCTAAAACTTGTAGTAAATTTGAACAGTTCTGACAATATTGACTATAATATAATACGCTGCTCATAGTTAATAACTTATCTAATTAATTTTTTAAACTGATTTTAATTTATTATTTATTTCATTTTTTAATTTTTCAAGGTATAATAAACAATCCATTAATTCTTCTTGGGCATGAACAATCCATTCATTAATTTCAAGATTATTATTTTCCAACGTTGTACCGTATTTTTTTTGACCAACTTGTGATCTCTCATAGAATTTCTTCATTATATTATCTACAATTTTATCACCTGAATTCATATATTTTTTATTATTTAATATCTATATTGTTTAATTTTTATTATTAATTAAAATTGATTATAATTATATTAAAAATAAATTCTTATAATATATCATGTCTCCTAAAATTTATGATTTATCAGAATCGAAAGGATTGCTACAATTTACATTAAAAGATGTTGATGTATCTATTGCAAATGGTTTAAGAAGAACAGCTATATCAGACGTAGATACAGTTGTTTTTAGAACAACTCCTTATGAAAAAAATGATTGTGAATTTGAAATAAATACTTCACGTTTTAATAATGAAATTTTAAAACAAAGACTGAGTTGTATTCCAATTCATATAACAGACGTAGAAGGATTTCCCTATGAGCAATATATATTAGATTGTCATGTTAAAAACGATACGGATACGATAATATATGTAACAACTAGAGATTTTCGTATTAAAAATAAATTAACAGGTGAATTTATTCCTGATGAACAAAAAGAAAAAATTTTTCCAAAGAATGATTTTACAGATGAATATATTAAATATTGCAGATTAAGACCAAGTATTTCGGATGAAATAACGGGGGAAGAGATTAAATTTACATGTAAATTCACAATTGGTAATTGTAAAGAAAATAGTATGTTTAATGTTCTATCAACATGCGCATACGGAAATACACAAGATATAATAAAAGTAAATGAAGCTTGGGATAAACAAGAAGAAATTTATAGGTCTGAAAATCTTTCAAAAGATGAAATATTATTTAATAAAAACAACTGGTTAGCAATTGATGCAAAAAGAATTATTGAAGAAAATAGTTTTAATTTTAAAGTAAAAACAATTGGTGTATTTACAAATAAATATATAATGAAAACAGCATGTAAAATAATTATTCAAAAGATAACAGAATTGAAAGAAAAAATTTCGGAAATGAAAATATTGCCTGCAGATATAGTAGACCAAAATGGTTTTGATATTTGTTTAGAACATGAAGGTTTTACTATAGGTAAAATATTAGAATCAATTCTTTATCATAGGTTCTTTGAAAAAGAGAAAAAAATAAACTTTGTTGGATTTAAAAAGAACCATCCTCATGATGATTATAGTTTTGTTAGAGTAGTATTAGAAACAGATAATGGTATTGATGAATTAAGAATAATACTTCAAAAGTGTTTTGATGATATAATGAGTATTTACTCTGAAATTAAAGAGCAATTTTAATTATATATAATTATCTAGTAGCATTTTTTATTCTTGTTGCCCAAAATGGATATTTTAAACTTTCTGGCTGACCAAAACCTCCACAATTATTTTCCCACCCAAAGTATGTTTCTTCTCCCAGTAAAATAGAACCATGTATTTTACTAATAACACTCAAAATGCTTTGGTCATGTCTATTCGCAATATAACCAGGATTTTTTATTCCTGTATTATCTGTAAATAAAGAAGCGTTGTTATCTACAGTTTCATACCATTCATTTATTAACTTAACAGAGTGTTCATTTTTTTTAATAACGATTATACCCGACATAATCTGACCACTATTATAATGTTCGCTTGTTTCATCCAATTTAAAATGATCAAAAATTTCTTTTTTAGTATATGCATGTTCTGGATATTCGAGTTGAAATGAAACAATTCCCAAATTACTATTATATAGCATGTCAATATATTCATCAAATCTTTTTTTTGCATTAGTATTTAAAGTACAGCCTGCGTCAAGATAAATAAGATATTCTCCGTCGTTAATTTGTTCTAATTTTTTTTTAATAATATATGGTTTCCATATCCAATATCCTCCACCTTTTGCTTCTTTTAATATACGTGCGAATTTTGTTTTGAAATCATCATCTAGATCATCTGGACCAAAACCCTCACATCTATCAAACCATTTACTATTCTGACATGATTTTACTAAAACATCGAGATGTTTTTTAAAAACATTATTTGCATAACTAATAAAAAATTTCTTCATTTATCTATTTAAATAAAAAATTAATAATCATATAAACGATTATTAATTTTTATTTTATTTTATTTTATTTTAAATAGCAGTTTCAGTTTGTTGTTGAGTTTCTTGATTTTGAATTTCATCTACCTTACGATGTTTCAAATTCAAACAATACATAAGAAGTCGCGCAGGTAGATTATTTACGTATTCAATAACATTATTTCTCTGCATAGATTGTTTTTTGGGTGCAAGTTCCTTAATATAAACATCACGATGGATATTAAACATATGAGTTTTATATTCGTTTCCAAATGTAAATAGAGGAGCTTCCTTTTTAATATAACATGATACATAATTGTTGTATAGATTAATAGTAAAATTATGGATCTTTTGTTGATAACCATACATCTTACTTGAATACTCAGGATAATATTGCAAGAATTCTTGAAGATTACCATTCTTTCTAAGTTCTAGATAATGATATTCTAGTTTTGGTTGATTTCCACGTAAATTACGGATGTATTCAAAATGAGGGTTTCTAATTTTGGTTCTTTCACCCGTTAGTTCATTTTTGAGAACAACTCCCATAATATTAGGAGGAACATGATTTGTAAAATACGTACATATACCATTATATCCGTTTTGACTGACTTGTTCTTCATAATTATTAGTAGAACCAGGTGCTTGTGTTGTATATTTCATGTGTGGATAGCCTTCTTGTTGAGGAACTGCTTTCATATAACAAAGGGGCATTTTAATTGGAATTGTAAAATTTGTATTTAAAGTAGATAAGTGATTATAAACGTTTGCTTTATTATATTCATAAACATTCCAACCATTATCATTTCTTTCAATTTCAAATAATGAAATTAAATACAACGATGCATTTTGGAAAACAGTTACAATACGATTGTCTGGGTGTTGAAAGACAAAATTATAGCATAGCTTTTTGTCAAAATATTCAAAATCAATACCAAAGTTTTCACAGATATCGTAAAACATTTTTGAGAATGTAATAGGATTACCATCACTCTTAAAGAAATGATTATTTGCACCTACAAAACTTTTTGTAGAAATTTCCCAATTGTTAGTAGCCATATTATAAAATACAGTAATCATTGTTCCTTCAATAAATTCTTCTGCAATTACAGACTGATCTAGGAAATTATTACTATTTACAAAGTATTCGTAATCCACACTTTTAGGAGGAGTAAAACAAATTAAATCGTTATTTTCATTAAATATAATGGACCTTGCTTCACCGATGTGTAATGTATCACACACAATAGGACCCTTCTTATCTTGGTCTAACATATCCTTTTTATAACTAATAATATTATATTCATGAACAATCTCTTCATGATTTTCATCCTTTTTTTTGTAATTTTTTATTTTAAAAACATCCTGAGATAAAAGATTATCATAATCAGGGATTTGATAGGTAGCTTTACTTGGTCGTGCCATGAATTCTGTCATCTTATTTACAAAGTATTCTTACTATATTTTTAAATCAATTTTTTTTAGATTAAACAAATAAATTTAAATAATATATTATATTATACTAATGTCAATAAATGTAAAATTAAAACTAGGTGATATAATAAAAATAGATTCACCAGGAAATAGTGATTTAAATGAAAAACAATTTATAATCGAATATATTGATAAAAAAATGATAAATTTACTATCCCCCGATATTGAATATATATTAAAAATAGAGGATGATATTTTAACGGATAAATCAATTGAAAAAATTATTCTATTAAATAGAAATGATAAAGAAGGTTTTATAAAACAGAATAATTTAGATGTTAATTTATGGATTGATTTAAATTTTGGAGGGGATTTACCTGAAACGTTTACAGGTAAAATAACAAATATAGAAAATGATATGATGGAAGTAACTAGATATCCTCAAACAGATCAAATTATTTATATAGATTTTGCTTATTCAGGAATACCCAAGGATTTACAAATAAAAAAACCATTTATTGAAATACGTGAGAGTCCAAAAAAGATTAGTGATATTAATTTACCTCAGGAAGAACCTGACCAAGAAGAAGAAGTTGATGAATATATCAATGAAGATGAAGATGTATTAATAGGTGATGCATTAACAAATTTAAATGATTTTGTATTAGGTGAAGAGTTAGATGATTTGATACAATATCAAAAAGTTTCAACAAAAGAAAAACGTTTTGGTTTAGATATACAAGAACAAGATATTATTGATTCTATGATTTCTAAATTAGAAGATAAAAATAAAACAGATAAAAATATTAATGCTATACATAAAGTTGTTGGTTCATTTAAAAGATTAAGAAAAGAATATTCTAATTACGATATTAATGGAAATGTAACTTCAATATTGAAAAAGGGTTCAAAATATAAACCGTTGGTTAAATCATTATCGGAGTTGAATAAAAACTTTAATTTTATACTTCCTGTTATTAAAACAGGGCGTAATGTTCATGATATTGATGATGGAATAGATGGTAGATTTGATGTATATAATAGTAATATATCTGATATTATATCAGAATATCAAGATATATTTGATACATTTCGCAATAATGATGCAAATTTAAGTGAATCAAATTATAATAGGTTTGTACATAGTATTAATAAATTGATAGAGCCTTATTATAAATTATATGATTCTGATGATACATTTTGTAAAGAAATAGAAGATAATATGGAATGCATAACAAGTAATTATGAAGATTTTATATCATCATCATTTAATCATAATAAATTAGATGATACTAAATTTTCAATTTCACGGTTTAATAAAAAAATAGATAAGAAAAAGTTAGAAGAAGATACATTCAAGGATGACCAAAAAATGTTAAGAAGTAAATTAGTTGATGGTGATAATATTTGTATATCATCATTCTTAATGCTACCTAAGCAAATTATTCAAAAATCAACAAACCTTAAATTAATAAATTTATTAGAAAAGGTCAAAAGACACGAAGCCTTTTTTAATAATTATGTGAAAGTTTTCAATAAAAATACAAATATAAAAGAGCATAACATTACAAAAATAGATGGGGAAATAGATTATAATTTTAATGATATAAATTATTTTAGATTAGATGATACAATAACGAGAAATCACACATTAAAAAGAGAACTATTTAATGAATTTTTAAATGTTATAATACCTAATACTAATAAGTTAATACAACAATTTGATGTTGATTTGGAAAGAAACCTATCATTAAATGATATAATTAAATTTTTAGAACCATTTTTAATTTATCATGAATGTTTAACATTTAAGCAATATGAGTATATAATGACATTAATAGAAAGAAATAGAAAATTGTATGTAAAACGTTTGAAACAAATGCATAATAATTTTTATGAATATAGAAATAAATTGAAGGATGGAACTAATGAAAGATATGGTTATAAAGAAGAGAAGAATAAATATAAGTTGAATTTTAATTATAAATATGCAATATTAGATGATAATATTAATTATACCGAAAGTGAAATAATTATAGGTTCATTATATACAGATTATTCTAATACATTAGTAACATCATTAATAGATATTGAATTGTTAAATGAAGAAAATGCTAATATGTTAATGGATTATTTTAAGAAAAAATATAGTAAGGATAGTAAGAAAAAAGAAGATAAATGTGACCCAACAGTTGTTGTTGCAAAAAGATATCGTTCAATAACACATTTAAATAATGATAATGATGTTGAATTATATTTTGATAATGAGTATGATGATACAGTATATGAATTAAATACAGTTTATGAAAAAGAAAAATTAAGTTTACCAGGTGGTGAATATAAACAATTTCTTAGAAAGAAACTCGCAGATATAAATGGTATAAATGAAGAAAATGTTGACTATATTGTTAATACAATAGTAGATGGAAAGAAAAAAGTTATTGATGGTCAATATGGAATATTAGAAAAATTTTCTGATGATGAGGATGGTATTGATGGTTTATATTATAATTATTATAAAAGAGATGGAAATACTTGGGTATATGATAGTGAATTAACTGATAAAAATAAATTCAAATTATTACTTAAACCTGAATGTGATATAAAATCTGGGTGTATTGAAGATGATGGAATAATGATTAATGAAAAAGGACTTGAAAGAAATATGCGTGCAGAAGAGAACTGTATTAGTAAAAATGATTACTTGATGAATATTAAGAAAAAAGCTTTGAAAAAAATGATAACCGAATTTGAACACACATACAATTATTCAAGTGAAAAAATGAAACAATTTATTCAAGATAAAAATAATAAATTTTCAATTGAATTATCGGATAAAATAAGGATAAATTCTAAAAGTGGATTAACATATAATAATTTTTTATACCAATTATCATTAAGTAGTCCAGAACATATTGATATACCAACTAGTCCTGTACAAACATTATTGGATAAAATTTTAAAACAAGAAAATATTTATAAAAAAAATAATGATATATTATTATTTTGTAAGAATTTTACTAGAGATGCGGTTAATGATGAAAATAAGTATTGGAAGTATTGTAGTGAGACAGGGGTTCAAATATTACCAATATTCAGATATGAATTGGCATTTGAATATATAAAAGATACCAGTTTTTTTAAGGAAAATTATAAAAATGCCTTAAATAGAATACGCAAAGATTATGGTACATTAAGTGAAGATGGTGATAAATGGGTATCTAAAGAAGGGGGATGGAAAATAATAGATGTTGAAGATTTTGATGGAGAACAATATAATTCATCGGGATATAAAGAAACAAAAGATAGTATAGAACTAGATGATTTTGAACAAAATGAAGAAGATATTTTATTAAATGATGTTTCAAGTATATTAGAAAATAAGAAAGATATATTAGAGTTTAAACAATTATATTCAAATGTAAATTCAAAAACAATATATGAGTTAATAATAATTTTTATTAAGGAATTGGGTGTATCATTAAATCAAGAAACTATTAATTTTATAATAAAATATGTAAATAAGGCATTTGATATTTATTTTTATAATGAAGAATTAGAACCGTTACAAAAAAACAAGGTTTTATTAATATTAACGTTATCTGTAATATTATTAGGTATTCAATTAAAAGTGAAAAATGTGGTATCTACAAAAACAGTTAAAACATGTAAAACATCATTTACTGGGTTTCCAACTTTTCAACATGATGGTATTGAAGGTGTTCAATATATAGCATGTGTTGCATATACACTTAGAACTAAGAAAACATCATTATTTAAATTATTTAACAAGGTAAAGGAAGATAACATTAAAGATGCTATTATTAACTATACAACAAATTATTTATTAGTATTACCTGATATACAGTCATTAATATATGAATTTAAAAATATTCCAAAAGAAGAAATAGATAAAGATGTCAGTCTAGAAAAATGGAGTCGGTTTTTACCACCATTAAATCCTTATGAAATAAAAACACAAACAAATGTTTCCAGCGAATTTTTAAATGATATTTTTTCTTTAATGAAAACAGGTTCATATGAATATTTATATAACATGAATGTATTATCTGGAAAAACAATTAAACTATCATATGAATTAATGTGGTCAATACAAAAAATTATCACAAAAAAGAGTTTGTTATTAAAAACTAAACGGGGTGATTATTTTACAGAAAATTCTTGTTGTGATGATGATTTTATAAAGACACCTATTGAATATTTTAATGATGAAGATATGTCTATTTTAAATGTTCATGATATGATTTTATTTAATTCTGAAATTATTGATGTTGTGAATAGCATACATAAAGCAAAAATGTTGAATATAGAGTTATTAAAGAAACCTGTTGAATTCAATATGACCAATGCAAAAACAATAAGCGAAAATAATATTTATCAAGCAATTATGCATTATTGTAAAATAGGCGATAATAAAAATGTAAAAAGATATTCGTTAAGAAACGTTTGCAAAGATATAGATATAAAATTTAATAGTCAAGATGTATTAATTGATAAAATTGATAAAATGAAAAATGAAGGCTATAATTTTAATTTAAATAATTTAAATGAATTAATGCAAATAATTAATTCAGAAAATAAAGTAAAAACAAAACTATTAGAAAAGGAAATAAGTAACAGTCAAAAATTAAGAAATATATTAGAAGATAGTAATATATTTGATGATGATCAATTAAATCACAAATTTTACCATATATTGGATAATTATAATGCACATTTAGATACATCAGCTGAAGAAGACAATATTAATTTACAGACATATATTTATGATGAAAATGAAAGATTACGTACCAAAATAAATGAATTTTTACAAAATAATATTACATATTCTAGTAAGGATATTTCAAGATTTAATAAATTTGTGAATGATATTATTACATTTAATAATATAAGTGAAACTGATGTTTTATATGAGGATGATTATTATCATAAAAATACAAATTATATAATAAAATTAATTGATAATTTATCACAATTATATCCATCTACTATTATTAATAATAATGATATAACTAAATTAAAACATCCTAAGTCGTGGAATCATATGTCAAAAACACATGCTAGTAGAGTTAAATCATTTATAGAAGAAATACCTAAGAAATTAAGAATATTTTTTGGAAATGAAAAAATGAACAATTTTTTTACAAGATTATTACCAAAAATAAAAAAATATTCAAAATTATTAAAAATAATACCAATTTATGATACAATAATTACTAAAAATAAATTAATGGAACCACTTCTTAAACAAAAGACAATATTATACATTTTTAAATATATTTATTTGAAAGTAATAGAATGTTATACTGATTTATGTGATGAAATTGCAGAAGAATTAGAGCAAGAAGATATAAATGCATTTAAAAATGATGTAGGTATGTTTATATTCATTATAATTAATAAAGAGATTGATAATATTAAAATAGTAGATGTAAATTATAAATATATAATGAAAAAAGTAAAAAGTCAAATGGAAAAAGAAAAACAAGAAATAACCGATGAATTATATGAAGCAAATAAAAACAAACATATTGCTGAAGTAGAACGATTTAAGAAAAAATATAAAAATGATGGAAGATGGGCGTTGGGTGCTAAAAAGGAATTAACTCAATATGCTAAGGATGCATATGATGTACAGACAACATCTATAGATGATATGAATGTATATTTAGATGCTGAAATGAACGAAAATAATGATATTAGCATGATAGGGGAGGATTATAGTGATGGGGTTGATGCTCACGGTATGAGTGAAGATTAATTATATTCTAACTATATTAAATACATAATACTATATATATTTAATATGGCAAGATTTATTGGAGATAGTGATAAAATGCAACTTGATAATATTGATGATGAAGAAGTAATAAAAAATTTGTGTATAATTTGTAAAGTAGATATGGGGCCTAATAATCCCAGACAATTATGTAGAAAAACATACTGTGAAAATGAAAAGGATATTAAATTATGTGAAAATACGGACTGTGAAAGATATCCGTCTGATTGGGATTCTGAAGAAGATACTGAAAGTACGTATCGGGAAGGTCAATGGAAGAAATGCTGTCTATGTGATGGGTATTTTGATGATGATGGATTTGGTGATATATTATTTGTACAAGA
>CENZ01023008.1_pt1 | contig 20913 bp, 16 predicted proteins | sample 361341 | NCBI WGS metagenome assembly CENZ01 (sample SAMEA2619782, study PRJEB7988) | marine metagenome | biome: marine biome (ENVO:00000447); feature: deep chlorophyll maximum layer (ENVO:xxxxxxxx); material: "saline water (ENVO:00002010), including plankton (ENVO:xxxxxxxx)" | depth 50 m
AAGAACCGCATTCTTTGGAGTTCCTATATCAACAAAGGCTGCTTCCATTCCGGGTAAGACATTTTCGACCCGTCCCATGTAAACATTTCCATGTATTTCGCTAACGTCATCCGAGGGACGTGAGACAAAGAATTCTATCAATGACCGACCTTCAAGTGTCGCTAATTGCGTAACGCCTTCTTCCACATGAACAACCATCGTGTAGCGGCCTACAGCTTTACCTTTTCGCTCTCTACCACGACGTTTTTTTAGTGTTTCTGCATCAAGCTCTACAGGAGAGTCCGAAATTGCAGCAGCAACTGAAGAGTCAGCTTTATTACTAGAGTTCTTTTCTTTTCGCCGTTTTCTTCGACGGCGGTTATTTCCTTCATTAGGTTTCTGGGATTTTAACGCCTCAGGCGCGGGTTTAGTATCCCCTATTTTTGGCCTGTCATCCTTAGCAGCGACTTTTCTATCTAAATTTTCATTCTTATTGTTTTGAGAGCCAGTGTTACTGACATCTTCACGGTTTTCCATTGAATCGTTTCCCTTCTCATAACGAACATAATTCCATGTTCGCTTCCAGAGATCGCCCGACTTCTAGCGGGTCTAGGCGTCTATCTCCTGTATCTATAAATTGTCGTTTGCGGCGCAAATTTAATTGCGTCAAATATGGCTGCTTTGATTTTAAAAACTCGCTAGGCCTAAGCGACCGAGGTTGCGTTCGCAGTTCTGCATTCAAAACAACATGTCCTTCTTCATTTACTACACTTTCACTTATATCATTTATAAAGGGGCGAATGTCATCTACTACAGATTTCCCCTTTCGGTCTCTTTCTACAACTAACTCCTTGGATCCTGTAACGTCACATATCCAAGTATCGACGATCTCTTTATCTTCCTGAACAATTAGTTCCCATAAACACGAAGTCACGGCTTGTTGAAGTGAAATTGCTTTGCTATCAATTTCGGTCATTCCTGTGACTTTCATGCCTTCTGGAAGAAGTTTCGTGATCAATTCTGGTATTTCCAAAATTTGAGAAGTACTTATTCTCTCATCATCTACTTTCACATCAAGGTACTCGCATTCTGACTCAGCACCCGTTGGTAGTGCTAACCCAAATGCAATCTTAGGCCGAGGAGAGAATCCTTCACTGTAAATTAGTGGGATTTTTGCCCTACGGAATGCTCGCTCCCAAACTTTAGCTATATCACGATGACTTGCGAAACGAATTTTTCCATTTTTGGTAGATCTAACACGTAGCAAAATCATTTAGTCATCTCTACTTTTTTCTTAGACGCGATTTGAAGCAACTGTGGGGCATGTTCTCCTTCGTTTAAATTCTGCCACGTGCCTTGGCTTCCACCAACCGGTGGCGATGTAGATGCTACAACATGATCTAGCCCATAACCTGTGCAGGCACCACAGTCGTAACAAGGAATCCAACGACAATCTTCCAAACCCTTTTCATCAAGCGCATCTCTCCATTCCTGCCAAAGAAAATCCTTATAAAGCCCCGCATCAAGATGATCCCAAGGCAAACAGTCATCTTTCAGACGATGCCTATACGCATACCACTCAAAGTCCAAGCCATGTTTCTCTATAGCTTCTTCCCAGATATGCAGATGGAAAAATTCACTCCATTCTTGGAATGTCCCTCCTTTGCGCCATACAGTTTCCAAGACATCTCCGAGTCTCCTGTCTCCCCTACTTAGCACTCCTTCTATTAATGTTGCTTTAGGGTCATGCCATTTCAGTTTTACGCCTTTTGTCTTTCGTACTTCTTCTTTAAGGAGATTAACTTTTCTATCTAACTCCTCAACAGTATTCTGACCGAACCACTGAAATGGTGTAAAGGGTTTCGGAACAAACCCTCCGACGCTAACTGTCACTGAGGCGCTACTTGTGTACTTTTTTCCTATAGCAACACAATTCGCAGCAAGGCGAGCTATCCCTAAGGTGTCTTCGTCTGTTTCCGTAGGAAGTCCGATCAAGAAATAAAGCTTCATGCGACGCCAACCCTGAGAGAATGCTGATTCAACAGCTCCGTACAAGTCCTCTTCTAAGATTAGTTTATTGATAACCTGCCTCATTCTCCAGGTACCAGCTTCTGGCGCGAAAGTTAATCCTGTCCTTCGAGCATTTTGTATGCTTGCTGCAATCCCAACGGTAAATGCATCAACTCGAAGAGAAGGTAAAGAAATACTTACTTGACCACAATTAGCTGGGTCAACGATTGTTTGATCGACAACATCATTTATTCCGCTGTAGTCTGCAGTTGATAATGAAGTTAAAGCGACCTCATCATAACCAGTCCGCTCAATTCCGGCTTGTATCATCGTTCGTACTTGTTCACCAGATCTCTCGCGAACTGGACGAGTAATCATCCCCGCCTGACAGAAACGGCACCCCCGTGTGCATCCACGAAAAACTTCGACGTTTAATCTGTCATGCACGACTTCAGTAATTGGTACTAGTTGCTGTTTGGGATACGGCCATTCTTCGAGGTCTACAATTGTCCGTTTCTCAATCAGTTTAGGGATGTCTTCATGTTTAGGAGTTAAATATTGGTTACCTCCCTCATCATATTGAACGTCATACATGCTCGGAACATAAACTCCTTCAATAGCTGCAAGTTCTCTGAGCAAATGAGCCCGAGTTTTGCTCGAAGAAGTCAATGACTTAAATTTGTGAACTACGTTTGTAATATCTGTAACGACTTCCTCACCGTCACCTAAAGCAAAGAAATCAACTATCTCAGCTAACGGCTCCGGGTTATATGTGCAGTGGCCGCCAGCCCCTATTAGCGGATGGTCTATGTTTCTTTCTTCAGCCCGAATAGGAATACCGGCGAGGTCAACACAGTTAATTAAATTTGTATAGACAAGTTCTGAAGAAAGGTTGAAAGCTATCACGTCGAATTCATCAGCGGGTCGGTGCGTATCAACGCTAAAAAAAGGAATAGATTCTTCCCGCATTATTTTTTCTAAATCGACCCACGGTGCATATGCACGTTCGGCTTCACCATTGTTAGATTCATTAATAATCTCGTAGAGAATTTGGAGACCTTGATTTGGAAAACCGACTTCATAGGTATCTGGATAAGTTAGCAACCAAGCAACTTTGGACTCATCATGCTCTGGGTATTGAACGCCTTGCTCTAACCCTATGTAACGAGCAGGTTTTTCAACGTTGATAAGGTGTTTCTCAAGTGTTTTCCAGATAGATGCCATTTGACTGTTAAGGCCTTTCTTGCCAAGTCATATTGTACTACCTATCGAACTACCTGATAACGCCTCATGTGAACATTTAGAACTAGCCCAACACCAATGAAACAAGAAATAGCTGATGATCCCCCGTAAGAAACGAATGGTATTGGGATACCTGTTATTGGCATAATTCCTAAAGTCATCCCTACCGATTGGAACATCTGAAAGGCAAAAAGCGTCATGACTCCGCAACTAATCAATGTCCCTAGAAGATCAGGTGATTTCCTAGCAGTTCTCATACAACGCCACATAAGAATAGCGAATAAGCCAAGTACGATTAATGAGCCGGCAAAACCAAATTCTTCGCCAATAACTGAAAAAATAAAATCAGTATGCTGTTCAGGAACAAATTCACCCCGAGTTTGTTGGCCTTGACCAAACCCTTGACCTGTTAGCCCCCCGCTACCTATGGCAATCTGTGCTTGAGTTTGCTGATAAGCAGCTTCTGTCTGACTTGATTCTGGGTCAATAAAGGAAGTTAGGCGATCTTGTTGGTAATCCTGAAGTAAGCCACTACTCCAAACCACAATTGCGAAGAAAATTCCAACAACAGTTAAGATAAAAATATGTTTTGCTTGAGCTCCAGCAATTAGAAGCATTCCCATAGTGATTGCAATAAAAACTAATGCAGTTCCAACATCAGTTTCCAAAAGAATAAGTCCTATCGGGATCACAGCCAACAACAACCCGTTACCTAATTGCCTAATGTCAAGACGCCCATTAAACCTTTCAAGATAGTTTGCCATCATGAAGATATATGCGATTTTGCAAAGCTCCGATGGCTGCAGTTGGAAACTACCGAACTCAAACCAAGCACGCGTACCATTACGCTCAACGCCTAGAGGGGTAAGAACGAGAAACAAAAGAAGCATCCCCCCCCAAAAAAAGATCGGAACCCAATCCCGAAGTTTTCTATAAGGGATATATGCCGCCGCTATCATCGCTACCGTACCAATAGCAACAAAAAGTAACTGTCTATTTAAGTACGACCGGTCATACAACTCTGGGTTATTACCACGTGTAGCGCTATAAACCATGAAGGCCCCTGTTATAGCTAAAGTAATACTGCTTAGCACTAATGCGACGTCAACATGCAGCCACGGAGACCAAGGGTCTCCCGAGGGGTTAAGGTTGAGTTTTTTTCGCGAAGTTCCATATTTCATGGTGTTTCCTGCAACTCAATAGTTTGGTCTTCACTTTCGTTGGTTGGGTTCAAACGACTTTCTTCAAGTTGCTGTTCAGCAAGCTCATCTAACTCATCTTGGTTTAAAAACCTAGGGACAGTACCTGTTGCAATTTTTTCAAAATATCTCCGCACAACTGGTGCTGCTACCTGGCCACCAAATCCAGCCTCTTCGAGAACGACTACTGCCACATACTCCGGTTCTGGGTTGGGGCCCCAACCTACGAACAGCCCATAGTCGGCTATCAACCTATTCTCTACTTGCTTTTCAGATGTTCCGGTTTTCCCAGAAACTGGCCATTCTTCATGCGGGAAATCTTTGAAAGCGTTATATGCCGTTCCCTCAATTCCAATATCTGACCTCCATGTGGTAACTGCTGCTAATCCTTCAAGAATTGGGTCAGAGAAAGTTACAGGCAGAAATATATTTTTTAATGTCCGAGGAGAAAATTCAATTTCTGTTTCAGCAGTAATAGGATTCAATACTCTTTTCCCAAGATTCGGGGCATAGAGGGTACCTCCATTAATCAAAGCTGCATAAGAATTTGCTATCTGTAAAGGAGTAGCGAGAACATCTCCTTGCCCGATGGATGTATTTAATGTGTCTCCAGTTAACCACTGGCCAGTCAAAAATGCATCCGGATTTTCTCTATATGCTTCGCGCCTAGAAGCAGGTGTAGGAATCCGGCCGCTGCCCTCATTAGCGAGCGTTACTCCTGTCCGAACGCCATAGCCAAAAGATCTTGCTGCCACCTGCACAGATTCCAAGTCAAAGCCGGGAAGAATATCGAAGCTCGCAGCAAGATTATAGAAGTAAACGTCGGAAGAATACGTAAGGGCTAAACGTAAATCAACATCTCCATATTCCGCCTCTCCAGCATTCTGGAATTGGCACGTTCCGCCTTCGCAATTTGGGATAGTAAAAATTCCTTCGTCATAGAACATGGAGTCAATACCAAGAATTCCTCGAGAACCGATTAACCCCGTGTCTAAAGCAGCATACGCTGTAAAGGGTTTAAACGTCGAGCCTGGTGGGTATGTACCTTGTATCGTTCTATTGAGTAAGGGTAAAAAGTTTCCCGGGTCAGTCAATTCATCAAAATCGTCCTGGCTGATTCCCGATACAAATAGTTCAGGATCAAAGGTAGGATACGAAGCCATCGCTAGAATTGCGCCGTCCCTTGGATCAAGGAGCACCATAGCTCCTGCAGGAGCGTTAAAAATTACGACACCCTCTTCTTCAAATTTTGTTGGCTGCTGTCGGGCTAGGTTCAGGCCACGCTCTAACTCTTTCTCTGCTAGCGCTTGAAGGTCAATATTTATTGTTAGCTGCACATCGCTTCCTGCTTTTGCCGGAATTTCTTCGTTTATTTCAAGAATGTTATTAAATCTGTCGACAGTAACTACCTTTGTTCCAGGAGTGCCGCGCAAAGCGTCTTCATAGAAGAGTTCAATTCCGCTCTTACCGATTTCATCATTTGCCAGATAAGTCTTCTTCTTTGTGGCAACTGAAGACATTTCATCTTCGCTAAGAAGTCCAACGTATCCAAGGATGTGTGCAGCTAGAGAACCGTAAGGGTAATCCCTTACGGTAGTAACCGTTGTTTGCACTCCAGGAAATCTATAAGAATACTCGGCAAGATAAATTTGTAATTCTTTCGAAATATCTTGAACGACAGGCACTTGAGCAAAAGGTCCATATCGATTAGACCTGTATGCCTGCTCAATCTGAGAGATCTTAGTTAGATTTCCGGATCTGCTTATTTCAGTTGCTAAATCAAAGAAAAGATCCCCTAAATCATCTTCACCAACAGTTGCCATCTCTTCTTTATCAATAGTTACAACGATAGAAGGACGATTGTCTACTAGTACGCGACCTTCAGCATCTAGAATTCGCCCCCTAGGCGCTGTTTCAATAATAGTTTCTGTTGTATTATCGGCCGCCCTCTCTATGAAAGCAGTTTCTTTAATTACTTGCAGGTACCACAATCGCGCTACCAGAGGGACAAATAAGGAAACCGCCACCGCAGCTAAGATCGCCAAACGTAAGCGGTGAGATTGGGGTAGATATTTTGATACAGGTGCCATCTATCCCCACATGCTAAATCAACTGAGAGCGATTAATGGTTCGCTGATTGGTCGGATACTGTGCCTCATAAAAAACCCATGACATCAAGTAGTGAAGCACCGGAATAAATATGCCTGTGTAAAGTGAACCGACTACTAAGATTTTACCGAAATTCTTGTTATATAGATTGGGTTCTGCAATCAACTCTCCAAAAAGAACAAACAGTACGAGCCCGAATGCAACAGTAGCGATTGAGATAACTAGTCGAACTATCTTTTCAACATCTTCAGCAACTATCTCTGCCACAATTCCGATTAAGTAACCGATAATTGAATACGTAAGAGCACTTAAACCTAAAGGTGTTGCTAAATAAAGGTCTATAGACATTCCACTTATGAAACCAACCACTGCCCCCCGTGATGATCCCCCATTCCAGCCGGCGGTGATAGCTATTCCAAGCATTAGCTCTGGCATTACTCCGAAAAAGCGTATGCTGGCGAATAATTCAAGTTGGAGAATGAGAACTAGCGATAATACTAGAAACCCCTTTAAGAAACGAAGGAATACCACTAGCCGCTCCGCTCATTTTGCGAATTTACTGGTTCATATATGATCACAGTCACAAATTCAAGATTTTCTATTTGACCTGTTGGTGCAACAACTAATTCTTTCTCCAAATTGATTTCATCAACGATAATTTCGAGTACGGTTCCAATCGCAAACCCTCCTGGGTAAGGGCTTCTTTCGGAACCACTAGTTACAAGTACGCTCCCTATTTCTACATCGGCTGAAACAGGAATACCATCAGAGACTCTAAGCGGCTGCCCCACACCGTTGCCTGTTATTATTCCCACTTGGTTAGTTCCGACTACTAAAGCTCCGACATTTACGTTAGGGTCAGTCACTAATCGAACTCTTGCGCTTCGGAGGCCAGGATCTTCTATACGACCGATTAATCCCCCCACTGAAATCACAGCCATGCCTTCTCGTATCCCGTTCTGAGTCCCCTTACCGATTTCGAGAATATACGGATCAAAGTTTGAAACTGATTGAGCGGTTACTTCTGCAACAACTGTTTCCTGACCACCCAAGTTTTTTAACTCTAGTTGCGTTCGGAGTGCAGCTAATTCTTCAACAGCACCTTCAGTTGTGCTGCGGTACTCAAGAAGCTCACCTAATTGAGCCCGCAAGAGTGCATTTTCTTTCTCTAAAGTATCCCCGTTTGATAAAGATTCCCAAGCATCTCCTATTGGGTCAAAAATTGTGCTTGCGATATTCCTAAAAGGCTGGACAATAGCTGTTGCTGCCTTTCTTAAGTTAGTTAAAGGTTCATAACCTCGTGCATCAAGTGAAATAAGCGTTACAGAAGAAAGCAAGAGTATCGCTAACGTAAATCGAGAGCCACTATTTCTTCGTGGCAATGCCATTTACAGTCTCCATTCCTCAAATTTGAGTGGAAGTGAACAGAACGCCTTTTAACGAATCAAATGCTTCGAGAGATTTCCCTGAACCCAGAGCTACTGCGTGTAAAGGATTTGGCGAGACACACACTGGCATGCCAGTCTCGTGAGCAATGCACTCTGGCATTCCAGTGAGTAACGCCCCACCACCTGCCAGCATTATTCCTTTTTCCATTATGTCTGCGGCTAATTCCGGAGGCGTGACATCAAGAGTTAACTTTACTGCGTCAACAATGGCCGCCAAGGGTTCAGCTATTGCTTCGCGCACTTCAGAAGTTGAAGTAACAATTGTTTTTGGCAAACCAGTTATAAGATCTCGCCCTCGAACTTCAGCAAATAATTCTTCCGTTGACCAAGCACTCGCGAGTTTAATCTTCAATTCTTCAGCTGTCCGCACTCCTAAAGCGACACTATATTCTTTCTTGATGTATTGGATAATTGAATTATCTAGCTCATCGCCACCAACACGGACGGATTTGTTAGCAACAACTCCCCCAAGTGAAATAACAGCTACTTCAGTAGTTCCCCCGCCAATATCCACAATCATATTTCCACTTGGTTCTTGAACTTGCATTCCAGAACCTATTGCAGCCGCCATAGGTTCTTCAATTATGTAAGCCGGTTTACGTGCACCAGCAAATTCAGCAGCTTCTTGGACGGCTCTCTGCTCAACGCCTGTTATTCCAGATGGAACGCATATAACCATCCGAGGTTTCGCCAAACGACTTTGATGAACTTTCTCAATAAAATGTCGAAGCATCTGCTCACACATATCGAAGTCAGCTATTACGCCATCTCTTAATGGTCGTGATGCTTGAATATGGGATGGAGTCCGGCCAATCATTCTCTTAGCATCAGAACCAACTGCCAGCGCAGATCCGTCTCTGATATCTATTGCGACAACTGAAGGTTCGTTAAGCACAATTCCTTCTCCGCGTACATAGACCAAAGTATTAGCGGTTCCGAGATCCACTGCCATATCTCTGCCCATTACGCCCAAAATAGAAGCCATTAGAAACTACCCTGTTTCATTATTCTTCTCACACGCCTCTCTTAGCTTTCTATGAGTTCAAGCCTCTTTCCGCAAACCTTAGTCTACGACTTCTTAGCAAAAGTGCAATGCACCTTCACTACTTGTATTGAAATTACCCGAAGAAGATATTTATTTCTCTTTCGGCAGATTCTGCTGAATCAGATCCATGAACTAAGTTCTCTGTAAATTGCGCGCTTAAATCTCCTCGAATGGTCCCAGGCTCAGCTTCTGCAGCATTAGTGGCGCCCATCATGGTGCGAACTATGGACCAAGTATTTTCAGGACCTTCTAGAATCATTGCAACTGCGGGAGATCGCCCTATAAAAGAAACAAGATCTGGGTAGAACGGTTTACCTACGTGTTCGGCATAGTGTTTTTCTGCGATATCAGGGCCTATCGTCAACATACGAAGTGCTACAATAGTTAAACCCTTTTGTTCAAAGCGAGATACTATTTCTCCTACTAAGCCTCTCTCTACTGCATCGGGTTTACAAAGTACAAGTGTTTGGTTCATAAGAGGATTTTACCGAATTGTTTTTGTTTTAGTTGCTATTTAAAGCTTTCATAGGCCTCTCGCAAAGCCCCTACAACATACATTGAGCCAGTTCCGAAGATAACGTCTTCGTCACTAGCAGATTCAAATGCTTTATCTAAAGCTTCCTTAGGACTGGAAGAAGCAAGGACGTTCTCATTTAGCGACGATGCGACCTCAGTAAGAGTTTTTGCATCCATCGACCTGGGGCTTTCAGCTTGCGTGCAGATAATTAAATCCGCTTGATCAGCGTCCAGGCTAGACAGCATCCAATCAGCATCTTTTTCTTCAGTCATTCCGACTATAAGAATACGTCTTCCATTGTTTGCAAACCCGTTTCTTAAAGTCTGCGCTGCTGCAATAGCACCAGGAGGGTTATGCGCCCCATCAAGCACAAACAAAGGAGCAGAAGTAATTACCTCAAAACGTCCAGGGAGGTTAATTTCCCTCAAAGCTAATTCAACAATATCTTCGGGGATTCCTGTCTCAAGAAACGATTCTGAAGCAGCCAGTGCTATGGAAGCATTATTTCCTTGGTGCGATCCATGTTGTGCTAAAAAAATATTTTCGTAAGTGTTTTGCATTGTTCTTAAGCCCAGTTGGCGGCCACCCACAGCTAAATCATTAGCAAAACACTCAAAGTCCAGATTACGGCGGTATATCTTTTGTGGAGATTCTGAAATAAAAATATCTTCTATTTCTTCATCCGTTTCACCTAGGCAAAGAATGCTTCTTGGTTTAATAATGCCTGCCTTTTCCCAAGCAAGTTTCCTTCGCCAATTTTCGGACCCATCAGTGTGATCAAAGCCGACGTTTGTTATGACAGCAACATCTGCATCTGCAATATTAGTCGCATCGAAACGCCCGAGCATTCCCACCTCTATAACAGCTACGTCAATAGCGTTATCTGCGAACGAGCGAAAAGCTGCAGCAGTCATAAGCTCAAACCAGCTTGGAGTCGCTTGAAGCGATGGTTCTACTAGCGACAGGTGAGACACTAGTTCATTAAATTCTTCTTCAGCTATTGGTTCTGTATCTATTTGAATGCGTTCAGTGATTGAGCTGACATGAGGAGACGAATAGGTTCCGACCTTAAGGCCCATAGATGCCAGTAGGTTCGAAGCTATCGCAGAAGTTGAGCCTTTACCGTTAGTTCCGGTTATGTGCACTACAGGAAAATCAAGTTGCGGATCGCCAAGTACATGCAATAGAGAGCGCATGGTTTCAAGGGAACTATCATCAATATTATCTCGTGTTAACCGACGATTAATATGTTGATCTAGAAAACGGAGTGCTTCTTCTGTCTGCATTAGCTTTTGCTTGCTTACGACGCAGCTAAATCGCTTTCGCCACGCAATATTAACTTTGGGGCTTGGTTATTTCGAACAACATCTTCATCAATGACACAGGTCATGACGTCTTCTCTTCCAGGAATGTCATACATGACTTCCAGCAATACCTCTTCTAGAATTGAGCGAAGGCCTCTAGCTCCTATACGCCTTTCAAGCGCCAATTCCGCTACAGCTTCAAGAGCTTCATCCGTAAAGGTTAATTCGACATCTTCAAAGCCGAAGATTTTTTTATATTGCCGAACAAGAGCATTTTTAGGCTCGCTGAGAATTCTTACCAACGCATCGCTTTCAAGATTTCCGACAGCTCCAACCACTGGTAACCGTCCAATGAACTCTGGGATAAGTCCATATTTAACTAAATCCTCTGGTTGAACTTGAGTATAGAGATTTGTGAGATCTTTGTCGGTAGATTTTCGAATATCAGCGCCAAACCCAACTCCACTACTTCCGATACGGCTCTCTATAATTTCATCTAAACCAGCGAAAGCTCCGCCACAAATAAAGAGAATATTTTTTGTATCTATTTGCAAAAATTCTTGATGTGGGTGCTTTCGGCCACCTTGAGGAGGGACAGATGCAGATGTTCCTTCAAGAATTTTCAAAAGAGCTTGCTGAACGCCTTCTCCAGAAACGTCTCTGGTTATTGACGGGTTTTCGCTCTTTCTTGAAACCTTATCAATTTCATCTATATAAATTATTCCCATCTCTGCTTTCTTGACATCTAGATCAGCAGATTGGATTAATTTTAAGAGGATATTTTCCACATCCTCACCGACATATCCTGCTTCTGTTAAGGCTGTTGCGTCTGCTATGGCAAAAGGTACATTCAGCATCCTTGCTAACGTTTCGGCCATCAATGTTTTCCCACATCCGGTGGGCCCTATCAACAAGATATTGCTTTTAGAAAGTTCGACCTCGTCTTCGTTCTTCTCCCCTACTTGAACACGCTTGTAGTGGTTATAAACAGCTACTGAAAGAATTCGTTTAGCTTGCTCCTGCCCAATAATGTAGTCATCAAGAAATGCATTTATTTCCTCTGGTTTTGGGAGTTCTTCAAAACCAACTTCAGCAGGTGCTGACAATTCTTCATCAATTATTTCGTTACATAAATCAATGCACTCATCACAAATGTATACTCCAGGACCTGCAATAAGTTTTTTCACCTGTTTCTGCGACTTTCCACAGAAGGAACATTTTAGCAGTTCCGTGGTTTCACCAAATTTTGCCATTTCAACCCCCTCGTTTTCTTAAACTGCAGCTATCGGTCCTGAATTATCAACAACTGTCCTTGAATCAATAACTTCATCAATAATTCCATACTCTTTTGCCTCATAAGCATCCATGATGTTGTCTCTATCGGTATCTAACCGAATTTGTTCAACAGTTTGACCTGTATGGGTTGCTAAGACTTCTTCAAGTTGATTCTTCAGTCTTTGTATTTCACGGGACGCGATCTCTAAGTCTGAAACCTGTCCCTGAGCCCCAGCGTATGGTTGGTGGATCAGAATTCTTGAATGAGGAAGCGCTAGCCTTTTTCCGGTATTGCCTGCCGCCAACAACACAGCAGCCGCAGCTACTGCTTGCCCATAACAAATTGTTGCTACTTCAGGTTTGATGTATGACATTGTGTCATATATTGCAAAAACAGAATTTATATTTCCACCAGGAGAATTAATATAGAGACTTATGTCTTTCTCAGGATTCTCTGACTCCAGGTGGAGAAGCTGGGCACATACCAGATTGGCAATTCCATCATCTATAGGTGTACCTATAAAAATAATATTCTCCTTGAGTAGTTTGGAGTAGAGGTCGTATCCACGTTCTCCTCTATTGGTTTGTTCTACTACTGTTGGCACAAGGTAATTAGTCGGGCCAATATTCATATCAGTCACTTGAATCTTCTTCCGCGTCGGGGTTATCGCTGTTTGGGTTATTACTAGTTTCGCTCAAATCTGAGCCTTTGTCTGTGTTTTTATCTAAAAGGAGTTCCTCTCGATTCAATTCATTGCCATCTTCATCAGTAATTGTTATTGAATCTTCAATAAACTTTAGGGCTTTTTGTTTCAACAAATCAGTTTTTAGCATTCTTATTTGCCCGTTTTCTTTAAGGGAAAGCTCTAGTTTTTCTTTTTCTTCGCTGAGTCGTGGGGCAATTACGGCATCAACTTCTTCAGGAGTTAATTCTTTCTCAAGGTCTACCTCATTTGTCTCGACAGCCGACCGCCATGCGTACTGCTTTGCTATTTCTTCTATCTCTTCATCCAAATCTAATTCAGAGATTTCGAACTTTTCTGAAGATGCTATGGAACGAAGTGCAAGATCTGTTTTAACGGATTGTTGAGCAGGTTCGCGAAGATTCTCTACCATTTCTTCTATGGATTGTCCCGTCGCTTCAAGGAATTGTTCAAATTGCATTCCTTGCTGGGCCATTCGCATTGCCATGTCTTGTATCTGATTTTGAATTTGCTCTTGGATTAACGGCTCAGGTAATTCATCTGTTATTAGTTCTGATAGTTTTTCGGAAATCTTTCCAGAAATTTGGGAAGGAGCTTGAGTTCTTTTCATTTCATCTAGCCGATTTTGAGTATCTTCGGTAAGTAAATCAATCGAATCAAATTCTGTTAGTTCAGCGACAAGTTCGTCAGTTAAATCTGGGAGTTGCTTCTCTTCAATTTGTGTAATGGCTGCTTTGAAAGAAAGTTTGGAGTCTTCTTCTGCTGGGTGGTCACCTTCGAACTCAACTGTTTCGCCTATTTCTGCTCCGAGTAATGCTTCATTTATTGATTCAATGATAAAACCAGAACCTATTTCAAAAGTAAATCCATCTGCAGTTAGACTTTCCTCGGCTTCGCCATTGATGGAACCAGAAAGATCCATCGTTACGAAATCTCCATCAATGGCTGCCCTTTTAACTTCTGTTCTTTCGGCAGCCTGCTGGCGAATTCGATCAATGCTTTCATTAATCTCATCTTCAGTGACTTCAATTGATGGAATCTCTATTTGCAAATTCTCATATCCTTCAATGATAATTTGCGGTCGAACTTCAACAGTTGCTTCAAACGAAACAGGTCCGGCTTCCTGTCCGTCGATTATCTCTACGTCTGGTTGGGCAATCACATCAAGCTCGTGTTCATTAACTGCTTGGAAATAAACGTCGCCGATTATCTCATTTAGGGCTTCAGTTCGAGCGTATTCTTTTCCGAATTTCGCTTCCAATACTTTACGCGGTGCTTTACCTTGACGGAATCCGGGCATTTTTACTTCTTTAGCAATTTTTTTAAACGCTACGTCAATAGCTTCTTCTATTTGCTCTTCCGAAACTTCAATCGTTACTTTAACTTTACTATCTTCAAGATTTTCTATAGAACTCTTCACAGGGCGAAAGTCTACCGCCTGCTAGGGCACTCTCACTCTTCAGGTGACCGATTTCTCATTCTTAATTAGCTGGTCAAAGTTGACTGAAGTTACGATACGATCAAAACACCTGCGGGTGTAGTTCAACGGCTAGAACCTCAGCCTTCCAAGCTGATGATGGGAGTTCGATTCTCCTCACCCGCTCTCATATTCTATCTTCTATTAAATTCGCGGTTACCTTTGAAAGGATGTGACGATAGTGGGGCCTATCTTCCTCGGGATCGCTGGTGGGAGTTGTTCAGGGAAAACTACCCTAGTCAGTACCCTCGTCTCATCTTTACCATACGAAGTTACGACATTGACTTTTGACAGTTACTACTGCGATCAAGGACATTTGCCGATGAAAGAGCGAGCTCTAGTTAATTATGACCACCCAGACTCGCTAGACGTCTCGTTATTCATTAGTGACCTTCGAACGTTACGCTCCGGAAAACCAGTTTCAACTCCGATTTATGATTTCGCTACACACACTAGGCAATCGGAGACAGTTGAGATTAATGGCACAGAGATTGTGCTCATTGATGGAATCCTATTACTTGTTTTTCAAGAGGTATGTGAGCTGTTAGATTTAAAAATTTTTGTTGAAGCACCCCAAAGCATTCGTTCTGAACGACGCATTATTCGAGATGCTTCAGAACGCGGACGTTCCCCAGAACAGGCCCGAGCACAATTTCTCAGAACTGTTCAACCAATGCATGAGAAATTTGTAGAGCCCTCTATGGTCGAGGCTGATCTTGTTATCAATGGGGAATCGAACCCACTGGAGTCAGCGCAACAGATTCAATCAGTGCTCCTAAACGCAAAGTTCGCGAGACCCGATACGCCGTAGGTAATGCTACTGGTTAGTTATCTTCTTGCCGTTCGAGAAACTCGTAGACTTCAACCATATCCACTCCAGGGAAACGTGAAAAACTTCTTGGAGCAAGGGGTAAACCCGACGAGATATTACTTCGGTCGCGCGCTGATGGCCACGCTACTCCATGCCAGTGTTGCCTTACACTCGTACGCGCTGTACTGCAGCAGTCTTTATCTGGACAATACGAAGTGGAGAAACGCTTTGTATCACTACCCCGGAACCACTTTGCTTGATCGCTTGTCGTTCCAATAGTTACGGCATGATGAGGGAAACGGTCTGCTTCAACATGTGTGACACACCAGAATTGACCAGTTGGGGTATCCGTATATTGATAGTGCAAAGAAAACGAGTCTTGGGTGTGGAAAGCTTGACGTGTTCCCCAATTCCTACACAAATGCTCTCCCTCTATAGTTCCATCTACTCCCCGCGGAAGAGGAACTCCGTCATTTTCATAAGCTTTCCAGACGATACCTTCGTCATCTGACCTTAAGAAATGCACAGTCATACCTAAATGCTTTGTAGCTAGATTAGTTAATCGGTGGCCAGCCATTTCATAAGAAATATAAAAAATTTCTTGCAGATCTTCTACTGAAATATCACGTGCCTCATGAGCATTTTGCAAAAAAGCAATCGCTGGTTTTTCCGGAGCAAGAATCGCTGCAGCAAAATAATTCGATTCAATTCTTTGGCGCAGATACTCTCCAATATCATCAGTTACTTCATGCCCCAAAGCGTGATGCCCTAAAGTTTGAAGTACCACTGATCGAGATGCGCGTGTGGGAAGGTCGTTACGTTGAGGGATGTAGATGATCTTGTCTCTTTGGTCAGTAATTGATCGCGTTGAATGAGGAATGTTCTCTGCTCTCCGAACAGAAAAACCGAAATAATCACAAACATCCATGAGGATTCGTTCAGATACCGGACCTGCACCCGGATAATTGACCGCTTCTAGAATCTCACCAACGAGCGACTCAATCTCCTCGAAATAGTTATTACGTTCTCGCATTTCACGCCTCAGATCAATATTTGAGTTACGCGCGACAGTTCCCATGAAATCGGCTTCAGCAGGTAAGCTAAGAGACTCATCATCTATCGCTGCATACAAACCAACAATATGCTCCAATACTTCATCTGCCATTCGGGTTGATGGTCGGACAAAAGGTAATTTGCGCTCCTGATTTCTTGGATCTTCTTGCAGCCTACGTAGCTCTATTTCTAGTGCTGCTCTTCGTGTCGGTGGTTCAGGATCCAAAAGGTCAGCAGGAGTGCAGTCGAGAATTGACGCTATTTCACTTACTAGACTCACTCGCGGCTCTGAATTACCATTTTCTAATTGCGACAAGTAAGGAGCAGGTCTCTTAATAAGTTCACCAAGTTCAGTTAATGTATAGTTATTTTTCTTTCTGTAATACCGTAATCGTTGCCCAAAAACGAGTGAATCCATGAATTTGTACCCCTAGAAATATCTTTTCGTAATAAACGGTAACTAAATAGAGGGTAAATATTGCACTTTTTCTGAAAAGAGATAAATTTGTAGTTTTTTAAGTCAATATTTAGTTGATTTTTTTGCTTCTATGATGCATCCTTAACACGCTAGTTTTATCCCCCTCTAGCTTCTCTAACTAACGGAGCAATACTATGAATAAATCCTTTGAAGAACAGGTTGACGAACTTTCACGCGATTGGCAAGAAAACGACCGCTGGAAAGGAGTTACTCGCGATTACTCTGCTGAAGAAGTAGTCGGGCTCAGGGGCTCAGTGAATGTAGAACACACCCTTGCCCGCCAAGGGGCAGAAAAGTTGTGGGATCGACTTAATACGAATTCCTATACTCATGCAATGGGAGCTTTAACCGGCGGACAAGCTGTTCAAATGGTAAAAGGCGGATTAGAAGCTATTTACCTTTCAGGTTGGCAGGTAGCTGGAGATGCGAACCTTGCAGAACAGGTTTACCCAGATCAAAGCCTCTATCCAGCAAATTCAGTTCCGACAGTAGTCCGTCGAATCAATAATGCCCTCCTCAGAGCAGATCAAATTGAATGGAGTGAAGGAAAGCGAGACCGAGATTGGCTTGTTCCTATCGTCGCTGATGCTGAAGCTGGGTTCGGAGGGCCACTTAACGCCTACGAACTTATGAAATCTATGGTTGCCGCTGGAGCTGCTGGCGTTCACTGGGAAGACCAACTCGCTAGCGAAAAAAAGTGCGGACACATGGGCGGAAAAGTATTAGTCCCCACTCAGCAACATGTTCGAACACTTACAGCCGCCCGATTAGCCGCTGACGTTATGGACGTTCCCTCTTTGGTTGTCGCCAGAACAGATTCTTTAGCAGCAACATTACTTACAAGTGATGTTGACGAGCGAGATCAACAATTCTGCACCGGAGAACGATCAGCCGAGGGATTCTTTCACGTTGAAAATGGGATGGATGCAGCAATCTCTCGTGGACTTGCCTATGCACCCTATGCTGACCTTGTTTGGTGTGAAACCGGAACACCCGATTTAGCGGAAGCGAAACGATTTGCAGAAGCAATGAAAGAAGAATTCCCAGACACAATGCTTGCCTATAATTGCTCTCCGTCCTTTAACTGGAAAGCAGCGTTAGATGATGAAACAATAGCCAAATTCCAACGTGAATTAGGTGCGATGGGGTACCGATTCCAATTCATTACGCTTGCTGGATGGCATGCCCTTAATGCATCAATGTTTGAACTATCAAAGGCATATACGGAGAGAGACATGTCCGCTTATGTTGAACTCCAACAGCGAGAGTTCGGGATGGAAGACGATGGCTACAGTGCGACACGGCACCAACGCGAAGTAGGCGCTGGTTACTTTGACCAAATAGCGACAGTGATTTCTGGCGGAACAGCAAGCACTCTTGCTCTCAAAGGAAGCACAGAAGAAGAACAATTCTGAAGTTTGCCCTAATTCCAACTAAGTTAAGAAAAGCAACTCTTAACCTGGAGGAGAAATGGACGTTTCCAAAGCAACTCACGGCTCTATCGAAATTGACCGAGCATTATATGAATTTGTAAATAACGCGGTTTTAGTCAACAGCACGGTCAACCGAGAACGCTTTTGGAATGGATTTGAAAATGTGCTTCAGAATTTTACCCCAAAAATTGAACATCTACTTCGAATACGTGACGACTATCAAAGCCAGATTGATGAATGGCACTTAGCTCATAAGGGAACCACTCACGATCAAGAAAGTTATCTAGAGTTCCTCCGCGAAATTGGGTACATAAAAGACCGCCCTACCTCAGTCCAAGTGCAAACCAGTAATGTTGACCTAGAAGTAGCTCAAATAGCCGCTCCACAATTAGTAGTACCTGTTGACAATGCTAGATACGCAATAAATGCCGCAAATGCTAGATGGGGAAGCCTCTACGATGCACTATACGGAACTGATGTAATCAGTGAAGATGACGGAGCTGAAAAAACAGGTCCATACAACCCAATACGAGGAACAAAAGTTATCGCTTTTGCCCGAGATGTTCTTGATGAACACTTCCCTCTCATGAATGGTAGTCATACGAATTCAACGAAATACGAAATTATTAACGGTGAGATAGTTGTTACCTCTGAGGGGGAACAATTGAAGTTGCGTAACCCGGAGCAGTATGTTGGCTATAGCGGAACCCATAAAGAACCTGAATCAATCTTTCTTCAGAAACACGGTCTCCATATTGAAATTAAATTTGACCTATCAGATCCTATTGGTTCTAGCGATACAGCAGGAATTGCAGACATAATAGTTGAGTCCGCCTTAAGTACAATCATGGATTGCGAAGATTCAGTAGCTACTGTCGATGCAGAAGATAAGATTCTCGCCTACGAAAATTGGTTGGGGTTAATGCGCGGAGATCTTGAAGTTGAATTTGCTAAAGGTGCAACCTCGGTTGTTCGCAAACTTGAAAACAACTCTGTTATAACAAGTTCAGACGAAACTCAAATGACGATTCGACGGCGCTCTTTGATGCTAGTCCGAAATGTCGGAATGCATCTTATGACCAGCATGATCACTATCAATGGTCAAAATGTGCCAGAGACAATCATTGATGCAGTCATCACAACCCTTTGTGCTAAGCACGATATTGATAACTCAGGTGAAAACCGTAATAGTCCGAAAGGTTCTATTTACATTGTAAAACCAAAAATGCATGGACCTGAAGAAGTCACTTTGGCAGTTGAAATGTTTACCCATATTGAGAATTTCTTAGGCCTAGAAGAGAATACCGTGAAAATAGGAATCATGGATGAGGAAAGAAGAACGTCCATTAACCTTCTGGCCTGTATCGGCGCAGCAAGCAAACGGGTCGTTTTCATTAATACTGGATTCCTGGATAGAACCGGGGACGAAATTCATACAAGTATGGAAGCAGGGCCTTTCGTTCCAAAAACTGAAATGAAAGCTCAACAGTGGTTAGGCGCTTATGAGGATATCAACGTTGATGAGGGGCTAGCGTCCGGGATGCTTGGCCATGGTCAAATTGGGAAAGGTATGTGGGCTCGGCCTGACGACATGGCGGACATGATCGCTGAGAAAATAGGGCATCCAGAATCTGGTGCGAGTTGCGCCTGGGTTCCCTCTCCAACTGCAGCGACTTTACATGCTCTCCATTATTTCAAAATAGATGTGCCAAGTATTCAAAGCGAATTAGCGAATCGTGAAAAAATAGATCGTAATTTGATGCTTGAAATACCTGTTCTGGAAACAGGAAGAGAGCTTAGTCCTGACGAAGTCTCGATGGAACTTCGAAATAACGTTCAGGGGATTCTTGGATATGTATCTAGGTGGGTTGGGCAAGGTGTCGGTTGTTCTAAAGTGCCTGACATAAGAAACATACAACTCATGGAAGATAGAGCTACGTTGAGAATTTCAAGTCAACATATTGCGAATTGGCTTCACCATGGCATCGTTACCGAAGAACAGATCCGAGCAACTATGGAAGAAATGGCTGAGCTTGTTGATGAACAAAACATTAATGATGGCGACTACCAACCAATGTGTCAAGACCTTGATTCAAGTATCCCTTACCAAGCTGCGATAGCACTTATCTTTGAAGGGCGCTCGCAAGCAAATGGCTACACAGAGTTCTTACTAACTGAACGTCGACAGAAAATGAAAGCGGCTATTTCCTAATGTAAGTGAAGCGCCCCCGGCAGGAGTCGAACCTGCGACCTACGGATTAGAAGTCCGTTGCTCTATCCAGCTGAGCTACGGGGGCATCCTATAAGACTAGAGGTTTAATGCTAAAAGTTGCTATCAAAATGGGCTGTCCCCGACAATTGTTGTTCTTTCCATCCTTCGATGAGCAGGTATAAAATCGTCGGTTCCGGTATGTTGGACGCATCGGTTGTCCCACATCACCAACGTGCTTTGGTCCCAACGAATACGAATTTGGATACTTGCATCCGAGATAGCGTCCTCCAACTTACGTAACAACCTTTTACTTTCTTGTTCATCTATATCGTTGATATGAGATGTGAAGAAATTATTTGTAAAAATTGCTTTTTGGTTTGTTTCTGGGTGTGTTCGAATTACTGGGTGACTAACAAAGGGATATTTTTTTCTCGTATTCTCGTATTCAGTTTTCTCTAGTACATGATGGTTTTTTTTAAACCAGTCATGAGTAGCGAATAAGCCATCGACTTTGTCTTTTGTTCTATCGTCTAACCGTTTAAATGCTTCTACTGCATTTGAAAAGCATGTGTCTCCCCCTACTTCTGGCACGACAACACCACGAAGAATAGATCCCA
>CENZ01204244.1_pt1 | contig 20848 bp, 22 predicted proteins | sample 361341 | NCBI WGS metagenome assembly CENZ01 (sample SAMEA2619782, study PRJEB7988) | marine metagenome | biome: marine biome (ENVO:00000447); feature: deep chlorophyll maximum layer (ENVO:xxxxxxxx); material: "saline water (ENVO:00002010), including plankton (ENVO:xxxxxxxx)" | depth 50 m
ACGGTGAATCACGTACTGAATCTTTTGGGAGCGAACCCCAGTGTTGTGGATGTCGTAGCAAGTCATGACCCGATTGACGTCACTACCCAAGATCTTCAGACTGCGCGATGAAACCTGAAGGAGCAAAACGTGTAATCATCGAGCAGGCCATTCACGAGAGGTAGCTTTAGCTCGGACAAAGGGGATGACATGACAGCTGAACTACTAGCTATGAATGCAAGGGTCATTGACGAATTCAGGGCCAACGACGGCAAATGTGGGCCTCCTTTCGATCAAGTTCCTATGGCGTTGGTGACAATGGTCGGCGCGAAGTCTGGCCGTGAACTTTGTTCCCCATTGGCCTACACAACAGACGGAGATGACGTTGTTGTGATTGCCTCAGCTGCTGGGCGGCCTTCGCACCCAAGCTGGTATCACAACTTGATCGCTAATCCAGATGTTCTTTTAGAAGTCGGGTCTGAACAATATGAAGCAACTGCAGTGCTAACTGAGGGCGCTGAACGGGAGCGTTTGTATGCCGCGCAAGCCGCCGAACTTCCGGTGTTCAATGAATACGAAGAGAAAGCAACCCCACGGGTAATCCCAGTATTTCGTCTCGTACGAGTCATCGAATAGAAATTTTCTCTATGAAATTTGGGGTAACAGTCAGCCGGTTCGATGAAATTGATTTAGCGGTTGAGGCCGAACGTTCGGGTTATGACTTTTGTTGGGTGTGGGACAGTCCGCTGTTGCGTTCAAATCTTTGGGTGATGATGGCACTGGTCGCTGAACGAACTCAGCGAATACGTGTCGGCTCAGGTGTAGCTATTCCTGGTTTACGGGTCGCTCCAGTTACTGCTAACGCGATTGCGACCATCAATCGTATGGCCCCAGGCAGAACATTTCTGGGTGTGGGCACCGGCAATACCGCTATGAGGAACATGGGTCAGCTACCCATGAAGGTCGCTGACTACGCCGAAGATCTCAGGGTGATTCGAGCTCTGCTAAATGGTGAGACGGTTGATTACACAGCTAACGGCCGCACACACCCAGTGAATTTTCAGAGCCTCGAACTTGATTACATCGATATAGAAAATCCTATTCCGATCCATGTCGGAGGCTTCGGACCACGTTCACAAAGCCTTGCCGGCGAGCTAGGCGATGGTTTGATTACCGGCATTCCACGAGGCGGAAGTATCCCTGACGCTCTCACAAACGTCGAGCGGGGAGCCCATCAAGCGGGACGAAATCTTGATGGATTCGAAACAACAGCTCTGGTCAACATGTTGATGTTGAATTCTGATGAGACGTTGTCATCGCCTCGGGTGTTAGAAGAAGTCGGATCATCAGTGATGGTCAACGTTCATTATCTCTACGATCGTTTTCTCGAAGCCGAAGCTGAGCCACCTAAATTTGTTGAATCAATTTGGGACCAATACGTAGCGTTCCGTCGAGAACGCGACGCCAACAGATCTATTTCTGACATTCATTCTTCTCATTACGGTCACCTAGACGAGGAAGAAGCTCGGTTCGTAACTCCTGAACTGATTCGTGAATGCGCAATTGTTGGACAACCCGGAGACATCGTCGAACAACTGACAGAACTAGAACGACAAGGTCTCGACGGGATTAATTTTATTCCCCCGGTTGATCAGCAGTACGAAATTTATTCGAGGTTTGCGTCTGAGGTGATCCAGCGAATGTGAGATGTGAGCTATTTGATTGGATTGTGTAGCTATTCGCGAGGAATACTTCTCTAGGTCTTTACACCGCAGCGGGGGCGCGTAAATCTATGACCATGCTTGGGGATTATCGGGTAATTGAGTTAGCGGACGAACGCGGCCAACTTGCTGGAAGCGTGTTGGCCTCGTTGGGTGCCGAAGTGATTACGGTCGAACCGCCCGGCGGTTCTCATTCGCGGCAGGTTGGACCATTCGCAGGAGACGTCGTATCACCCAATACTTCGCTGTGGCATTGGTCATATAACCGAGGCAAGAAATCAGTCGTCCTTGACCTTGAAACATCTGAAGGACGCGACGAGTTGCTTCGTTTAACCGACGGCGCAGACATTGTTATCGAAGCCTTTGGACCCGAAGTGTTAGATGAGTTGGGACTCGGTTATGGCGTGATGGCTGAGAGAAATCCGGCGCTGATCCATTTATCTATCTCTGCGTTCGGTGGCACCGGCCCCAAAGCCAAGTGGCCAGCAACTGATCTGACGATCATGGCGTCGGGCGGGCAGATGGTATTAACCGGAGACTCCGACCGTTCTCCGCTTCGAATTCCTCTACCCCAGGCATACGCTCACGCAGCCGCCGAGTGTTCAAGTGCTGCGTTGATCGCATTGTATGAAAGAGAAAACAATTCAGGGTTAGGTCAACATATTGATCTTTCAGCTCAAGCTTCGACATTGCAGGCCAGCCAGACCTACATGGTCGCCCTAGCCATTAACGCACCGGAATCGAATCGCGAAGCTGGCGGGGTTACCGTCGCAGGAATCTATATACAACTGATGTGGCCATGCGCTGACGGTCATGTATCAGTAACAGTTCTGTTTGGAACAGCGTTAGGTCCGTACACCCGGCGACTCATGGAATGGATTCATGAAGAAGGTTTTTGCGATGAGGAGACTCTGAACAAAGACTGGTTGAACTACGCCGACTTACTGTTTTCTGGCAGCGAGCCGGTCGAAGAGTACGACAGAGTCAAGCAATGCGTGACTGACTTTTGCATGACTAAAACGAAACAAGAGTTATTCGACGCCGCTTTCGCAAAGCGGCTGCTTATAGCTCCAGTCACAACTGCTGAAGATGTGTACAACAACCCCCATCTCCAGGCACGCGACCTTTGGGAGGACTTGGTAGTTGAGGGCCAGGAAGTCAAATTCCCCGGCAGGATGGCCATTTTCTCGGAGACACCACAAGTTCCGTTGCCGGCCCCACCATCAGTTGGTGAACACACGACACAAGTTCTTTCCGAACCGCCAAGAAAGCCAAGCGTTTCGATTCCAGCAATCCCAGATCGTCAGGGGAAGGCCCTTGAAGGTTTAAAGGTGCTCGATTTCATGTGGGTTATGGCTGGTCCCGCGGGGAGTCGTGTTCTAGCCGATTACGGGGCGAACATAGTTCGAGTTGATTCCGAAGCTCGAATGGATACGGCGAGAACCTTGTTCCCATTTCATGATGATGAAGGGCTGCCAGATAACTCAGCGCTCTACAGCAATATGAACGCGAACAAACGCGGACTCTCGCTTGATCTGAATAAACCCGAAGCGATTGAGGTCGTTCACGATCTTGTGCAATGGGCTGATGTGGTACTTGAATCTTTCTCACCAAAAGGTATGCGCGGCTTCGGTCTCGGCTACGAGTCATTACGCAAAATCAAACCTGATCTGGTGATGGCGTCGAGCTGCATCATGGGACAAACAGGCCCTTACACAGAGCTAGCTGGCTACGGAACGATGGCCGCTGCTATTTCGGGGTTCTTCGAACCTACCGGTTGGCCTGACCGTGGACCATCGGGGCCATTTGGGGCGTACACGGACTACATATCAAGCCGTTACTTGGTGGCATGTGTCATGGCAGCTGTCGAGCATCACCGGTCAACTGGACAAGGTCAATATCTTGATTTCAGTCAAGGAGAAGCATCAATGCAGCAACTCGCTCCATTGCTCCTTGATTGGTCAGTAAACGAACGTATGTGGGAGCGACGTGGAAACAGAGATGACGTGTTCGCTCCCCATGGAGTATTCCCATCGGCTGGCGATGACGAATGGGTAGCGATCGCTGTCTGCGATGACAATCAATGGCAAGCATTATGTGATCTGATGGGCAGTTCCGGCGTGAAAGACCTGGCCGTTGAAGAGAGACGAAGCCGTCAAGACGAACTTGAAGAGTTAATTAGTGGCTGGACCTCTTCGCGGCCAAATAGCGAAGTCATGGAACATTGTGTCGCGGCTGGGATTCCCGCTCACCAGGTTCAAAACAGCCGTCACACTCTCGTCGACCCGCAACTGAAACACCGAAACCATTTCATTGAAGTAGGCCATCCAACTCAGGGCACAACAACGATCGAGAATTCTCGGTTCGTGATGTCGCGTACTCCAGCTGTCGTTACCTACGGAGGGCCGACCTGGGGGGAACACAATTGGGAAATTTTGACTGAAGAACTCGGATATGACGCAGATAGGATCGCTGATCTCGCGATTGCTGAAGTTCTTGGTTGACGCTTATTTCTGATTGAACGATGCGTCCAATTGTTGTTCACCAAATCCGGCTGGGGTCGTACCGGTTGTGACGTAGAGGTAGAGAGCTGTTTGGAAGATTCCGTTCAGTGCTGCAGCAACGACGGCAGCGAACATGATCGCCAACACTCCAAGAACCATCAACGCCCAAATACCGGTTGATGACCCTAATCCGATCAGGATAATGCCGGGTATGGCCATAACGACTGTGAGTAATCCGAACCCAACTTGAGCCGTCACATTTTCACCCCAAGATGTTCGCAAAAGCTGCCCAGATCTTTTAAGTCCCGCTATTGGCCCGAGATCGTCGAACATGACTACAGGAACTATCAGGAACGTGATGACGCCCCAGGCCATGTCGAACAAGCCTCGAGCTATGCGCCCAATTTGGCCACCCTGTCGTTCGACGATGGACATGATGATGCCTACTGTTGTCGCCATTAAGGCCCAAGGAATGAGTCTGTGGAGCCGAGCTGAAGCACCAGAGATCGATGAGCCGATGGTCGGGTCGCCACCCGTGAATCGTTCGTGAGCTCCGGCTACGAGGGCGCCTTTAAAGAATGTGTTGATGATATTCATCCCTATTAGACCAAGAAGGCCTATCGCGATGAGTCCTCCACCACCGCTATCAGAGTTGCCGGAGAGGTCTGCTCCTAAACCTGAAGCGACTAGCCAAAGAATCAAGCCATAAATAATCACTGCTAATGCGTTCAGGACCGGAAGTACGAGTAGTTCTCGGTCCAGTCGGATGACCGTCATTGACGATTTTGCTAAACCCCATGTCCGTTTAAACACGACATTCCTCTCGGTTACAAGCCAGCGGTAGTCAAGACTAGGTTGTGTAGACCGCAACAGCCACTATGGCTTGGACACTGTGGTCACTTCAGGGGGTAGGGGTGATGAAAGAGAACATTCCGGCGTTTCGGCTTCATCATCATGCTTATGTGGTTGATGATCAAGAAGCGACGCGTGTCTTTTACGAAGATCTTTTGGGCTTTCCGCTTGTAGCTACCTGGTGCGAGGTAGAGACCGTCCGAGGCAAAGAACGAACCTATTGCCATACGTTTTTCGAACTTGTCGATGGTTCAGCGTTAGCTTTTTTCCAGTTTTTGGATCTCGATGATCAAGCTGAGATGAAGCTTGATTCTCGCAGCTCGCTCAACCACGTTGCGCTTTCAAGCACATTGGAAGATCAGGAACGAGTTCGCAATTCGCTTGATTCGGCTGGGTTGACTCATAGAACAACTGATCATGGTTACTGCGTGTCTCTGTACGTGACTGATCCGGACGGGTTAACCGTCGAATTCACAGCAGATCCTGAAAATGTGGCTGACATTAACGCCTGGCAGCGATCACATGCCCATAACGAGCTTCAGCGTTGGTTGTCTGGTGATCATTCGCCAAATAACAAGTTACGAAACGCCCTTTGATTGATTAATTATTTATTTAATAAATATTATTGCTTAATAATATTATTGAGTTAATAAATATTATTATGTTTATATATTATTTATTTGATATTTAATGGTATCGTTTTTGGATTATGGAGCCCGATTCCTTCCCGAAAACCCCAGAAGAACAAGGGAATTTAGGCCCACCTGTTATTAGTTGCCATAGCGCGATTTTCTCAATCGCTAATAACCAACTCATGCTGTTACTAGCCGAGCGCAGCGAGGGACCGTTTCGTTTCCAATGGGAACTCCCAGGGACTACCCCAGCGCCAACTGAAGAATTATCGGCCTCAGCGATACGAGCAGCTACTCCCCCGCTCGCTCCATTAGCAATCGACGATCTACAACAACTCGGTGTCTACAGCGAACCGACACGAGACCCTCGACATCGATCAATTGCCATCGTGTACTGGGGGGTCACCCACCACTCAAACATTGACACTGCCTCTTCTGGACTTCAACTGATCCCGATCAGTGAGTGGCAAGCTGGCGACTTCCGATTCGCGTTCGATCACCTTCAAATAGCAATCGACGCTTTAGAAGCCCTCCGCCAATCATTGAACTCAACTTCCCTCGCCACGAGGCTCTGTGCATCTGCATTCACGATCAGCGAACTGCAACGTGTCTATGAAGTGATATTTGGTATCGAAATAGCTGCCGGGAACTTCCATCGGAAAGTCCAATCCACACCAGGCTTCATAACAGCGGCCCTAGACCAGGGCCAAAAGCCAAAAGGCAGAGGACGCCCAGCTCAACGCTTCAACTCTCCCGCCCTCGTCCAAGTTGCATCGCCCTTTCAATTCCAACCCGAACCAAGACATCATCAAACCGATCCAGGTTGAAAAGCCTTTGGCCTAAGTAGAACTCAGGTACCTTCTCTCAGATAGGCCAAACGGAAGAGAACTCGGTGGAACAGAAACTTCAACGCTACGGACCCCTCGGCGCCATCGCCGGCATCATTTTGGTACTGGTCTCCTTCGCGGTGCATGGCAGGTGGGCATCCACCGAAGAAAGCGCGCAAGAAATCGCAGACCTCTACGTCCAAAACCAAGACCGAGTCTTTATCGGTTCGTGGCTCGCCATCCTCGGAGCACTTTGCGTGCTGGTGTTCGGAATGTGCATGTCGCAACGAGTTCGAGACACTGGCCAACAACTACTTGGCATGCTCGTCGCCGGTGCCACTCTTATAGCTGTCGCTGGTATGGCAGTCGACTCAACCCTAAGAGCGGGACTATCGATTCAAGCAGAGAACATGTCCCCCGAATCAATGAAAACCATGCACGCCATATGGGACGCTTTCTTCTGGCCAATGCACGCAGGCATGGCAACCCTCGTATTAACGATTGGGCTTGCAGCCCTAAGTAGTGGGTTGCTGCCGAAGTGGTTGGGCTGGATTGGTGTTGTTGCTTTTGTTATAGCGATGATTCCCGCACCAACAATGTTCGCCGGGATCATTCTGTCGTTGCTCTTTATGGTCATTACTTCGGTGATTACGACATTCACGAAAAGTTCAATAACTACAGATAGCTAGCAACCTGGCTGTTCAGTGGATTTTTCACCAGGGTCATCCCGTGAAAAATACAGAATTGTTTGGCGCGCCCCGAGGGATTCGAACCCCCGACCTTCTGGTCCGTAGCCAGACGCTCTATCCAACTGAGCTAGAGGCGCATTCGAGGACCGCAGTGTACGCAGTCCCACCCGATTGTGAAAACTTTATGTTCGGATGTTGCGGAGAGGGTGGGATTTGAACCCACGGACCGCGTGAGCAGTCACTTCCTTAGCAGGGAAGCACATTCGACCAGACTCTGTCACCTCTCCTTGACGGCGAACCGCCACTGCCCACCGCTACACCTCGAAAGGTGCTTGAGTGAACGGCCACATCCTACGGCTTAGAAGCGTGGATCATCCACGTCAGACCGGTACTGTCATTTGCGGAGGGCTGGCAGAGCGGACGAATGCAACGGTCTTGAAAACCGTCGAGGTGCAAGCCTCCGGGGGTTCGAATCCCCCGCCCTCCGCCATTTCTCACTTAGTTGTTTGACCGCGAAGTTCTTCTACCCAGTTTGCGGCTTCACGCCAATTCGCATTGCTATCGCGTCGAACTTGTTCACCGTCGTGTCCTGCAGCGGGATAGGAACCTAAAAATTTGATGTCACCCTGTTTCATTTTTAGATCCCGCAAACAATCCGCAACTACTTCGTCACCAATATGACCTTCGAAGTCGAGGAGAAAGCAGTAGTCGCCCAATACTCGACGGGTCGGTCTCGATTCGAGACGAGTGAGATCTATATTTCGGGCAGCGAACTCATGCAAGATCGCTAACAAGCTCCCAGGCTCATTAGCTCGCTGGAACACAACAACACTCGTCTTGTCATGACCGGTGGCTACCGGGACACCTTCGCGAGCCAACAACAAGAACCTGGTTTGATTTCCGGTGTGGTCTTCAACAGCTTCAGCGACTGCTTCAAGACCATAAAGCTCTGCCGCTAAGGGATTTGAGATAGTGGCGACACCTTCGAGGCTCTGCTCTCCTACGTGGCGAGCTGCTTCCGCTGTGGAAGTTGCGGCTTGTATCTCTGCTTTAGGGAGCTGGTCACGCAGAAAGTTACGGCATTGTGCGACAGCGACCGGAAAGGAAACGACGGTGTGGATGTCATTCAATTGCGTGCCAGGTAGCGCTAACAAGTTGAGTTGCACGTCAAGAACAACTTCACGCTGAATACGCAGATCTAAATCAAACGCCAAAGCATCTTGAGTGACGTTTACGGCACCCTCTATTGCGTTTTCTATCGGAACAAAACCTAAATCAACTTCGCTCGTAATCAATCCGTTCAACACGTCTGGGATCGAATCAAAGGGTTGAGTGTCGGCTGCGGCAAGGTCTTTTTGGCTTAAAAGAGCCTGCTCAGTGAAGGTGCCATGGGGGCCCATGAAACCAACCCGCGTCACGGGAGAAACAACTTGAATGTTCATTGATGGCTCATTAGTACTCACTTCGTGGCAGGATACGCCTCAAGAACCAAAGATTATGAACGAATTAGAGCTTCTAGAACTTCTCGAACAAGTAAAGGCCGGAACTATCGGCCCCGACGACGCATTGAATTCTTTGCGTCGCCTCCCTTTCGCTGATCTCGGGCACGCAAAAATAGATCACCACCGCAATCTTCGAACGGGCGTTCCAGAAGCCATCTATGGCCCTAACAAATCGCCTGAACAATGCGTATCTATAGTTGCTGAGCTACTCGAGAACGGTTCAGGGCCTGTCTTGTTAACTCGAGCCAGCGAACCACAAATCAATGCTGTCGCAGACGCACACCCTGGTGGCCTAGTTGTTGACACAACCGTGGTGTGGCGCTCGGCTAACAAACGCGACAACAAAGTTGTGGTTGCATCAGCAGGCACAGCTGATCTTCCTGTAGCCGAAGAGGCGTGTGCTGTGCTTCAAGCACATGGAATCACTGCGACCCGCGTAACAGACGTTGGTGTAGCCGGACTTCATCGTCTCCTCGCAAGCCTCGACGAACTCCTTGATGCTGAAGTAATCATCACTATCGCCGGGATGGAAGGAGCGCTAGCTACTGCGATCGGCGGCTTAGCTTCAGCTCCAGTGATAGCAGTGCCAACTAGCGTCGGGTACGGCGCGGCTCTCGAAGGAGTGACTGCTTTGTTAGCTATGCATGCTGCCTGCGCCGCTGGCATCACTGTTGTGGGTATTGATAATGGTTTTGGAGCAGCAATGGCGACGATGCGCATCATCGACAACAGGAACCGTTCATGACTCACCGGGTCGCCTGGTTTCACCCATTTTCGGGGATAGCTGGCGACATGACGCTCGGCGCGTTACTTGATGCCGGAGCTGACCTCGACTTCGTCGTAACGACACTCAACGGCCTCAACATTGATGGTTGGGCATTATCGACAGAAAAAGTAGATCGCAATGGGATCCGTGCTACGCGAGCCGTTGTTGACGCCCCTGAACAACACCATCACCGTCATTGGAAAGACATTCAGTCTCTACTTGAGCAAGCAGATCTCCCTGATCGGGTGAAAACGCGAAGTCTCATCGTGTTCGAAGTTTTGGCGATAGCCGAGGGCAAAGTTCATGGCGTGTCTCCCGACGAGGTTCATTTTCATGAAGTCGGCGCACTCGACGCAATTGTCGACATCGTTGGTTCTTGTGCCGCCTTGGAGTCACTAGACATCGAACAGATCGCTTCAGCGCCAATAGCTGTTGGGATTGGCGCAATTTCTGCCGCCCATGGAATACTCCCCAACCCTCCGCCAGCAGTAGTAAATCTCTTAGAAGATGTTCCAACAGTGGGTGTCGACGTCAACTTGGAGCTCACAACACCAACTGGTGCTGCACTCATCAAAGGTCTCGCCGAATCGGTCGGACCGCTCCCCGATATGACCATCACCGGATCGGGGTATGGGGCTGGAACCCGAGAATTACTTGATCGGGCCAACGTCACACAAGTCATTATTGGTACAGCACCTGAGACAGGCTCTGCCTCAGATCATCGAACAGAGACAGTTATTGAGTTAGCTACGAATCTGGATGACATCACCGGTGAGCAGTTGGGTCATTCGATCACCGAACTGATGGAGGCCGGTGCACTCGATGCATGGGTCACACCCATTGTTATGAAGAAAAATCGGCCGGCCCACACATTGTCGGTACTTACTACTCCTCCTCAAACAGCTGAGTTAGCTGTGTTGGTGATGTCATTGACGGGGAGTTTGGGTGTGCGTACACGTCAGCTTGAACGTGTTGTTGTGCAACGACGCACCGTCACAGTCGATGTTGACGGTTACGACATCGATGTGAAAATTAGTGATGTCAGAGTCAAAGCCGAATTCGACCAAGTCGCGGTCGCGGCGAAAGCGCTGGGGTTGCCTACACAGGAAGTCGCAGCTCGAGCTGAGGCGCTCGCCAACGACCTGTAAGCGAACTTATTTCCTAATGCTGGGCTCTACCGGTGTGCCTTTAGGTGGGCCAGCGGAAGTGAAGGTGGTGCCATCGGGGTCTGTTGCCCATGGCGCTTCCTGTTCCCATTGATCTTCGTACACGATTTCTTGGAGTGGGCGGCGTCGAACGGGGCCATGGCGACCAGCAGGTTTACCCATCGGGATTGTCGCATGAATGGCTACTTCCTTAGGAATGTTCAATATCTCGCGAAGTTCCGGTTCGACATTGGTGTGCCAGCCAGTAATCACACCTCCATAACCCAATGCTCGCGCGGCGAGCATCAGGTTTTGCACGGCTGGAAAAACTGAGGATCCTTCCGCGTAGTTTTCTGGTCGGTAACGAATGAGGCATGCCAACACAACAACAGGGGTGTCTTCAAAGTGGTCGACAAAATGTTGCATCGTGCGAGCCATCCGTGCTTTCGGAGAATCTCCTGCTTCACCAGACCCTGCGTCATATCCATCGTTCGAGCGCTTCTCATTCCAGCCAGCGCGAAATGATTCACCAAGTAACGATTTAGCGGCTCGAGCTTTCGGGCCGTCGCGAAGCACGAGGAATCTAAATTTTTGGCGGTTGGATCCCGAAGGAGCTCGTCCTGCGTGCCACAGGATTGTGTTGAGATCCTCTTCAGGAATGGGTTCAGGTAGATAGCGCCGAATAGCTCGAGTCGTAGCCAACCCCTCAAGCAGACCTAGTTCTTCGGGTTCTGACACACTTAACCCCCTTGTGTTTCGTCAAGCAGTTCAACGACATTAACAATGCTTTGCTCAGTTACAACTCCCACAACCCGTCCGGCAGTATCGACGACTGGATAAATATCTGTTCCAGCTTCTTCCATCAGTGCACTGACTTCCCGAACAGTCCACGACAATCTGGCAGGCGATAATTCGTTAATCATGATGTCGGTGCATTTCGTCGTGGACCACTGGTCTTGATCGATGTCTCCAGCATCGCTGACTTTCACAATTCCTTGGAATTGTCCGTCTTCATCAGTAACAACAGCTTCTAGTTGTTTTTGGGGAAACGCGAACTTCCATACAAAATCGGCAACCGAATCAGTGCCTGCGACTGTCCGGAATTCTCTTTTCATCGCAGACGTGATCGGCATTTGGAAACGGCGTTCTAAGTGTCCAACTCGCGTATCGCGCTGATAGTCCGAGACAGACGAACTACCGACAACGACCTGACTTACAGCTACCGCTATCAGGCCAGGAACAACGAACGCCGGTGCGCCTGTCGACTCAGCCACAAACATCACAGCAGCGAGCGGCGTTCGATATCCAGCAGCCAGGAACGCTGCCACCCCAATAAACGGGAAGAACGCCATAGATTCAGGGCCGACATCGATCCATCCGCCGACAATCCGTCCGATGATCAAACCTAAGACTGCGAGAGGAATGAACACTCCTCCCACTCCTCCGCTGGCGATCACTGTTGAGGTTGCCACCAGTCTGATCGCTAAAAGCATGCCGAGCATCGGTAACGCTTCATCCGGGTTCAACACCCATAGAAGAACCTGTCCTTCCGCTGTCGGGCCCATCGATAGCGGCGCGCCGAACAGCACGTCACTTAACAGCACTAACCCAGCCGCAATCAGACTGCCGGCAGTCGCCATCACCCACCATGGTTGTGATCTTTGGAGCTGTTTCGCTCCTTTAATCGCCCGACTAAAGACCATTGCCGCCAGCCCACACAAGGCTCCAACTATCGCTGCGCCCAATAGCTCCCGCTGCCCAAACCCGACTCGCACGAGATCGGTGGGTACTTCAAATGGAAGATCGTCGTCCAAACCACTGACAAGCACAAAGGTCACATAGCTTGACGCGCTTGATAACAAAGCTGGCAGCAGTGCTCGTCGACCTAAATCACCTTTGTAGGGAGACTCCAAGGCAAACAACACACCGGTCGCTGGGGCTTGAAACACAGCGCTTACTCCCGCAGCTGCTCCTGCGACAAGAAGTGCCTGCCCATCTTTGTCACGGAAAAGCCACGATAGACGGCGTTGAATCGCGGACCCTGTCGTTGCCCCCGCATAAATAGCTGGGCCTTCCAACCCCGCTGCGCCTCCGAGACCAACGGTGGCGACACCAGCAAGTAACCGGAACGGGAGGTGGAGGACCTTTAATACATAGGACTTGTTGTGGTAACTGCGGATGTACTCCTCGGAGGTGGAAGGTGACAAAGGGTTCCCTGAGTCCGACCACCGCAGCAACAACACCGCTATCCAGAGACCTAGCGCTGGAGCAAAGGCTTGTTGCAAAAGATTGCGATGCAGGACAGCGTCGAGCAAAACTTTTTCTGCTACGACCACAACACCTGCGACAATCAACCCGGTTACTACACCTACCGCTGAGTAAGTGAGAAAACGGAGAATTCGGTTTCTCATTGCAAGCTGATTATCTGAAAGTTCATTACCACCATGATGCCGTGCATTAGGAACAAAGTTGGTTCGGTAACCGTTGAATCAACCAGGTTTTCGACCTGTCGCTAACCTTGTCTGTATGACCAGTGACCGGTTCTATTTTCGTCAGCTACTTTCAGGCCGCGATTTCGCGACAGACGACCCCATGGCCGCCCAAATGGCAAATTTTGTTTACCTCATAGGAGACCGAGAAACTCGCGACGCCATAGTGGTTGACCCCGCGTACGGTGTGAGCGACATATTAGGGATTCTCGACCACGACGATATGAACCTCTCAGGTGTACTTGCCAGTCACTACCACCCTGATCATGTCGGCGGATCAATGATGGGACACACCATCGAAGGCGTCCGAGAGTTATTGGAAATCAAAGGCACAAAAATCCATGTGCAAGCAGAAGAAGCCGACCTCGTAAAGAAGGTGACCGAAGTCAGCGATGGAGATCTCGAAGTGCACGGTCCTGGAGACCATATTCTTGTCGGTGAAATTCGGGTCGACTTGTTACACACCCCCGGACACACACCCGGTAGTCAATGTTTTCTGGTCGAAGGAACATTGGTTGCTGGCGACACTCTGTTCTTGGAAGGCTGCGGACGCACAGACTTACCCGGAAGTGACGCTGCAGCGATGTATCACTCCATTCATCACACATTGGCGAAGGTCCCAGATGACACCGTCCTCTTCCCTGGGCACCGCTACTCGTTTCATTCCTCAGCAACCATGGGAATGACGAGGGAAATGAACTACGTGTTTAAACCAGATTCTCAGGAACAGTGGATGATGATGTTCGGCCAATGAACACAAACCGTCTGCCTCCTATTGTCTCTTTAGAACAACTCTCAAATCGCCAAGACGCAGTTTTTTGTGATGTTCGTTGGTACCTCGACCGAACACCTGGTCGCCAAAAATACAATGAAGGTCATATCCCTGGAGCAATCTTCGTGGATCTGGATGAACATTTGGCAACCCTGCCAAGAAAGTCGGAGGGACGTCATCCGATGCCAGCTGCTGCCTCGTTCGCTTCCAGCTTGGGATCGCTTGGTATCAGCCACAAAACTCCAGTTGTGGCCTACGACGACAGCGGAGGCATGTCTGCCGGTCGTTTGGTCTGGATGTTGCGAATCGTTGGCCACGACGCGGCGTTACTAGATGGCGGGTTGCAAGCCTGGACAGGCGAATTAGAAACACACTCATCGGTTCGAGAAGCAGTCGACCATCCGATCCGTGAATGGCCTCAGGAGTTATTCGCAGATGCTGACGCCGCTGAATTGGCAGGCCAAACGTCAGGTGAAACGTTGGTCGATTCTCGAAGCCCAGATCGCTTCTCAGGTGAGTACGAACCTGTCGACCCTCAAGCAGGTCACATCCCAGGGGCAACAAATCTTCCCTTCGCTAACAACTTGGCTGCTAATGGCTATTTCCAATCTCCTGATGAACTGCGCGAACGTTTCGAAAGAGCTGGCTGCGGCAGCGAACAATCCACAGTGATGTACTGCGGATCCGGGGTAAGCGCATGCCACAATTTATTGGCCTTTGAACATGCTGGTTTAGGTAAAGCTCGCCTATATGCCGGCTCATGGTCGCAGTGGAGCAACAGCGACGACCGTCCCGTGGAAACGAATTAAAATAAAAGTCTGACAAGGAAATAGCGGCAGTGGTCGTTCTGGGGACATACTGGCCGGTATGGCAGACCTTTCTGATTTCTATGGCCTAGACGTCCTCTTAAACGATGACGAACAAATGATTCGCGACACAGTTAAAAAGTTTGTGGACAGCGAATTCAAACCACTTGTCGCTGAACATTTCGAAGCAGGGACATTCCCAATGGAGTTAGTTCCAACTATCGCAGACATGGGTTTGTTGGGGATGCACCTTGACGGATACGGCTGTGCTGGGGCTTCGGCAATGGCATACGGCATTGCATGCAGGGAACTTGAAGCAGGCGACAGCGGTCTGAGAAGTTTCGTGTCAGTTCAGGGTTCTTTGTGCATGTTCCCAATTTGGAAATATGGGTCAGAGGAGCAGAAGGAGCAGTGGTTACCAGGAATGGCCGCAGGCGAAATTATTGGTTGTTTCGGTCTAACCGAACCTGACCATGGATCAGATCCTTCTTCGATGGCAACTCGAGCCAAAAGGGATGGTGACGGTTGGATACTCAACGGCTCAAAGCGGTGGATCACTAACGCTGGAATCGCTGATATCGCGATCGTGTGGGCTAACACCGACGAAGGGTTTCGTGGATTCTTAGTTCCCACGGATTCTGAAGGTTTTGAGGCGCGAAAGATCCAGAACAAACTGTCGCTACGGGCTTCAGTGACGGGCGAGTTTTACATGGATGACGTCAAAGTTCATGAGTCCATGAGACTTCCCGATGCAGTCAGCATTGGTGCTCCATTGAGCTGCTTGAGCGAAGCCCGATATGGCATAGCGTTTGGAGCCGTCGGGGTGGCTCGCGACTGTTACAACGCTGCTCTCGACTATCAGCAGGAGCGCCCTCAATTCGGCAAGCCACTGTCAAGTTTTCAGATCAACCAAATCAAATTTGCTGACATGTTGACCGAGATGACGAATGCCAATCTTCAAGCCATGACTCTTGGTCGCCTCAAAGAAGATCACAGCATCCGCCCACACCACATTTCAATGGCGAAGCGACACAACTGTCGGGTCGCTATTGATGCAGCACGAACTGCCAGGGCAATGATGGGTGCCAATGGTGTCAGCACTGAATACAGCCCGATGCGCCACGCCAACAATATGGAGTCGGTTATGACCTATGAAGGCACTGAAGAAGTCCACGGTTTGATACTTGGACAGGAGATCACAGGGATACCTTCGTTCCGATGACTGACTTTGATCTAAACGAGGTGGACCGCCTTCTTACAACAACTAAACAGGTTCGGAAAAGGCTCGATTTGGAGCGGGAAGTACCGACAGAATTACTCTTAGATTGCATTGAAGTAGCAGGACACGCTCCAGTTGGTGGAAATCTTGAACGGAACCGGTGGATCATTGTCACCGACCCTGAACTAAAGGCAGAAATAGCTCACTATTACGCTGAAGTGGGACGTCCTTATCTGTCTGCGAGTACAGGTGTTCGCGCCGATGATCGAACAAGCCGAGTCATTGATTCGTCGATTCATCTGATTGAACATTTACATGAGGTGCCAGCATTGGTCATTCCTCTAAGGCTTGACCGACCGCCAACGGGCGAGAATGAAGAAGGTTCAGCCGGAGGTTGGTGGGGATCGGTTCTTCCCGGAGTTTGGAGCTTCCAGCTGGCAGCAAGAGCACGTGGACTTGGGTCTACTTGGACGACGTTTCATCTCGCCCACGAAGCAAAAATTGCTGAGCTTCTCGGTATCCCTGAAACGGTGAGCCAATGCGCGTTATTGCCAGTGGCTTTTTATACAGGTGATTCCTTTCATCCAGCGCCCAGAAGGTCTGTGGATGAGGTGACTTACCTCAATAGTTGGAAACGACCTGTCCGCTAGCTCAGAATCGGAGCAGGAGCTATTGGTGGAATACGTCCGCCCGTATTCTTTTCAACAGGTCCTCGATCATCTCAAGCCGCGGGTAACACCGAACGTTGAACATGTCGAAAACAACGTCTATTCCAGAGTTACCGTGAGCAATGAGACAACAAATATTTTCCGTGTTCGAGATGCTAACGATGGCCGACATTTACACGTGACCGTCAATTCAAAAACCCACGACGGCTTCGATTCGGAACTGGATCGCCTTCGATATCTGTTCGCCGTTGACGAAGACCCAGCACCAGCAGTCGCCCATCTATCCCAAGACTCATTCATCAGTGAATTAGTGGTTGAACGTCCTTGGGTTCGGATTCCGAGGTGCTGGGACCCGTTCGAAACGTCAATTCGGATCATCATTGGTCAGCAAATCTCCGTAGCAGCAGCTTCAACAATAAGCGGACGCATTACCGCCAGGTTGGGGTTTCAGGTGTCCGACGTGTCCGGTTTAAACCGAACCTTCCCATCAGCTCAGGTTCTTGCCGAAGCCGATCTAGACGGCTTTGGTCTCACCGAACGCAGAAAAAAGACGATACAAATCTTTAGTCGGGCCGTAGCCGCAGGAGTTATCGATTTCGAACCATCAGCAAATCTCGATGCAATAGAGAAACAATGGTGCGCTCTGCCGGGTATCGGTCCATGGACAGCGCACATGTCAGCTATACGCGTACTTGGGCATGACGACGCTATGCCCTCATCTGACCTTGGGATACTCCGATCTGTTAACCGGCTTACAAAACACGAACTCAGCCCAAAGCAGATAGCGAGCAGATCTATGATTTGGAGGCCGTTTAGATCATGGGTTGCGCAGCATCTGTGGCAGGCACCTGATGTTGTGAAGAGGACCTGATGAGCGACATTCACCTATTCCAGAAATTGCCGACTCCAATAGGAGATCTCACTCTTGTCGCTAACGAAATCGGCCTTCGTGCTGTCTTGTGGCCTAACGATAAGGATCGAATATCTCTTCCAATGGAGTTGCTCGCTTCAGACGCCGACACTGTGCTGGCCAAAACTTCACTTCAACTAGAACAGTACTTTGCTGGCGAGAGAACTCATTTTGATTTACCTCTTGACCTGCAAGGGACCGATTTCCAGAGAGCCACCTGGTTGGCGCTTTCGAACATTCCTTACGGCGACACTTGGACCTATAAGCAGCAAGCAGAGCACCTCGGGCGGCCGCAAGCAATGAGAGCTGTGGGTGCCGCGAACGGGAAAAACCCTATTTCTATCGTGCTTCCTTGTCACCGTGTAATTGGCACGAATGGTTCGCTCACCGGTTTCGCTGGCGGTTTAGAAGCAAAGAAACACTTACTCTTGCTCGAAGGGGCGATAACAAAGTCGGCCAGTTAAGCCGTTTGTTGATCCTCATTCTCGCCTTCTTGAACCGGATCTTCAGACGATTCTTGGGTTGGCGTAGTTTCAGCAGCTACCGAATCAACACCCTGTTCAACGCTCGACTCGCGGTCATCCGAATTGGGATTGGAGAGACGGGTCAAGTCATCGACCGCCGTTCGGTATTCCTCTTCAAGAGTTGCTCGGTCCGGCCCGTTCGCATCGTTTTCCATCAACTCTTTAAGTTTCTGGGCAGCTAAGTCACGTCGTTTTTCGGCCTTAGCAATAGCTTTCGCTTCTTTGTCCAACTCACGGCTCGTAGCGACACCAGTGTTGAATTGCGCCAACGCTGCAGCTATATCGTCATTGCTTGCCATCTGAGAACTCTTCTCGTTCATATAGTGCGAGCTTTCCACACGATTAAAGGGCGGCGTTACTTCTAGCCGGTAGTTGTAGGTTTAGTGCGCGAGGAGGGACTTGAACCCTCACACCCTTACGGGCACAGGCACCTGAAGCCTGCGCGTCTGCCAATTCCGCCACTCGCGCTAAATGCAAAGCTCAAGGCTAGCTGTCCAACAAGTTTCTTACGCAGAGTCCTCTTTTTAGCGAAGGTGAATAAGGTGACCGTTGTGGATTATCAGTTCTCACCGGAGCAAATACAAGCAATCTCTGATTTCGTAGATACCTCTAGTTTCGGGGTACGTCGCCGCCTTCCCGAAGATCAGATCCAACGTATTTCTAAATATCTAAACATCAGCCAAGACGAAGTTCGTTCACTGTTAGCTGGCAACAACGGTATTCAGCAAGACGGGATCGAATACGAAGCTGACCTCAAAGAAATCGAAACAAGGATTGGAGCAATCAACAACCGTTTAGATCTTCTCTCCAAAGCTTTCCCTGAGTAAATTTCAGCAGGCTCATCTCGAACCAGCTAACTGATACCCCACCAACGAGTAGCTAGTTAACCAATTTCTTCCAAAGCGTTGATCTGCCAGGTTAACGAACGGCGAACCCTCCAGCTGGACACGCCGTCGTACACTCATATCTCAATGGGTTTCCAAGGTGTATCCAACAAAATGGTCGCGGCCTCCTCGCGCATTTTTCGCACTGCGGTAAGCCCAATGACAGTTGCACGAAAAATCAATCGTCTTCTCCAAAAGGAGCAAACGAATGACACCCACGGCCATCCAATCGTTCCCAATCATTTAATCGTTGCGTTCTCGCCAAAAGACCGAAACCGGTACGGCAACGCCGAAGAAACGCTACGTCGCCAGCTCGTCGAAGTTGCTCATAACTATGCCCGATCGAATGGCTACGGATTCACCGGTCCCCTATCTATCGACTTTGCCACCAACCCAAGCTTCCGCAATGGGCGCTGCGACATTTCTGGTGAATTCCGGGACGCCCCAATCGGCGATGAAGCTATTTTGGTTACCTCCGATGGACTCAGGATTTCTATTTCGACACCCCAGCTGCTCGGGCGCAACGACGACTGCGGCGTTGTATTAGCTGGTTCAAACGTAAGCCGCCATCACGCTGAAATCCGAGCAGACCAACATGGACTCTTCATCGTTGACCTTGGCTCTACGAACGGCACGATGGTAAATGGCATAGCAATCGACAACCACCGATTGCTGCATGCCGACATTGTGACCATTGGAGATCACGAGTTGCGAGTTGAGGTCGTGTAAATGTCGCCTCAACTTGTAAGACTTTTAACGATTCTCCTCCTAGTGCTCATACATCTGTTTCTGTTCAGAGTCATTCGAGCTATTTGGGTAGGTATCAAACCAACCCGAGAAACTCGCGCTCGCGGAAACCGCTTCGCCAGAAACAGCAGGCAAGCAAGCGTTCTAATAGTCAGAACTCCTGAAACCTTGAGTGGACAACGACACGAACTAAATCTCGAACTGACAATCGGTCGAGCAGCCACCTGCGATGTCACCATTGATGACAGCTACGCCAGCCAAATCCACGCTCGAATATTCCGGCGCGAAGGCGGGCATGTCTTGGAGGATCTGGGTTCGACCAATGGCACATATTTGAACCGACAGAAGGTTTCTTCAGCTACGACACTGCGAACAGGTGATCATCTTCAAGTTGGTTCAACCGTTTTTGAGGTCATGCCATGAACTCAACACCAATGCGCAGACTGCGTCTGACGTGGGGAGGTGCAACAGATCAAGGAAGGATTCGCGCCAACAATCAAGATGCTATGTACGCGGATTCAGGATTATTCGTTGTAGCCGATGGGATGGGCGGCCATCAAGGTGGAGAGGTTGCTGCGAATCTTGCTGTCCGCACTCTCACAAACGCAGAGCGCTCAGACCGAGAACAACTTCGCGAGGCAGTCGCCGAGGCCAATCGCGTGGTTCACCAAACTGCACTTGAAGAAGCAGAGCTTCACGGTATGGGCACAACACTGACCACATTGGCAGTGAGCCAAGAGGCCAACACCCACCAATTTGTCATACTCAACGTCGGCGATTCTCGGGTCTACCGGCATCGAGATGGTCAACTTGAACAACTAACTGAGGATCACAGCTACGTTGCGGAGCTCGTACGCCGCGGCGAACTTGATGATGACGCTGCACAGGCTCATCCCTATCGAAACATGCTGACTCGTGCCATTGGAGTTCATGCAGAAGTCGAGATAGACGAATGGTTACTTGAGCCAGTCAGCGGAGACCGTTTCATGCTTTGCAGCGATGGCCTTACCAACGAGCTTGCAGACCTAGAGATAGCCGAACAGCTGAGATTCGATAAGGACCCAAGTACTACCGCCAAAGCCCTAGTTGGCTTGGCCAACGAACGCGGAGGAAGAGACAACTCAACAGTCCTAATTGTTGATGTTCAAGTAGAAGTAATTGATCCCGATGAACCGCCTCTGTCCTCAGGGACCGGTGAATCCCAAGGTCGGA
>CENZ01092230.1_pt1 | contig 20685 bp, 23 predicted proteins | sample 361341 | NCBI WGS metagenome assembly CENZ01 (sample SAMEA2619782, study PRJEB7988) | marine metagenome | biome: marine biome (ENVO:00000447); feature: deep chlorophyll maximum layer (ENVO:xxxxxxxx); material: "saline water (ENVO:00002010), including plankton (ENVO:xxxxxxxx)" | depth 50 m
TAAAAGAAGCAGATATATAAAAACATTCTAAATATACCAATAAATTATGAAAAAAGTATTTTTTTTATTATCGACTGTTTTATTGCTAAACGGCTGTGCTGAGTCGGTTGCATTACTTGGCGGTTCAATTGGAGGAGCATCTAACGGCAAAATGCTTCAATCTTCTTTAAATTCAGCAATAAGTTATGGAGTTAAAAAACAAACAGGGAAGACTCCTTTAGAACACGCTCTTGCATATGCAGAAGAAAAAAATCCTGAAAAAAAGAAAGAGACCTGCATTTCTTTTGTTGAAAGAACAAGATCTGAATTTTGTACGATTGTAAATAAACAAATATCATTAACGAATAGCGCACTAAAAGAGAAGACATTAGAAATTGTGAAAAAATATCCTAAAGAAATTGTGAAAAAATATCCTAAAAATATAGTCCTAGAAAAAGAAAATTTTATGAGTTTTTTTCCTCAAATTAAAACATCACCGTAGAAAACTTGCTATAAAGACCTAAATTAAGATTTAACATCTCTATTTTTTTTTGATAACTTCAAGTGTGAAAAAAAATTATTCCATATTTAATATATTAAAAAATTCTCTTTCAAATAATGAAAACTGGAAAAAAATGTGGAGAAGTCCCGAGCCTAAAAAATCTTACGATATAATAATTATAGGAGGTGGCGGACATGGCCTTGGCACAGCTTATTATCTTGCAAAAGAACATAAACTAAAAAATATTGCTGTCATAGAAAAAGGCTGGTTAGGAAGTGGCAATACAGGCCGTAACACGACCATAATAAGATCAAACTATTTGTGGAATGAAAGTGTTTATCTATATGATCACGCTCTTAAGATATGGGAAAATTTATCTACTGAATTAAATTACAACGTTATGTTTAGTCAAAGAGGAGTATTAAATCTTGCACACAATGAACATGATGTTAAAGAAATAAAAAGAAGAATGAGTGCGAACAGATTAAATGGCATAGACTCTAAATGGATAAACACTCAAGAAATCAAAAAACTTGTTCCAATTATGAATACTGACAATCTACGTTATCCTGTTTTAGGAGCATCTTATCAACCGAGAGGAGGAGTTGCTCGTCATGATGCTGTCGCCTGGGGGTTTGCAATGCGCGCAGATGAAATGGGTGTAGATATTATACAAAACTGTGAAGTTAAAAATATTATAACCAAAAGTGGAAAAGTTGCAGGTGTTGAAACAGATAAAGGTATAATTAATGCAGAAAAGGTCGGTGTAGTAGCTTCAGGCCATAGTAGTATCCTTGCAAAAACCGCTGGTGTTAAACTACCTCTTCAAAGCAGACCATTGCAAGCGTTAGTTTCTGAGCCAATTAAACCTGTAATAAATACAGTGGTAATGTCAAACGCTGTACACGCTTATGTAAGTCAATCAGATAAAGGTGAACTTGTTATTGGAGCGGGAACAGATGGCTATAATTCTTTTACACAAAGAGGAGGTTACGATGTTATAGAAGATACTGTCAGAGCAATTGTTGAACTTTATCCAATTTTTGGAAAAATGAAAATGCTAAGGCAGTGGGGCGGTATAGTTGATATATGTCCTGATGCTAGTCCTATAATTAGCAAGTGTGAGGTGAGCGGACTATATTTTAATTGCGGATGGGGTACAGGAGGATTTAAAGCAACTCCGGGAAGTGCAAATGTTTTTGCGTATACCGTTGCCAATGATGATCCGCATCCGATTAACGAACCTTTTAATTTAAATAGGTTTGTTACTGGTAAACTAATCGATGAACATGGAGCCGCTGCTGTTGCGCATTAAATTATGTTAGTAATCAATTGTCCATATTGCGGTGAGAGAGATCAGTCGGAATTCTCAAATGGCGGAGAGGCACATGTAGCTAGACCTGAAAATCCAGAGACTCTCAATGACAAAAAATGGTCAGAGTATGTTTTTATTAGATTAAATCCTAAAGGTATATTTAAAGAGAGATGGGTTCATACCCATGGATGTAGAAAGTGGTTTAATGCTGTCAGAAATACATCTACCGATGAAATTCTGAAAACATATAAAATTAATGAGAAACCACCATCTGTTGCTGAATTTGATACAACAATTAAAACTCCATCAGGAGAACCTGATTTAGGTTCAGGGAATTTTACAGTCAAAAAATGACCGCATCAAACAATAATAAGAATTCTTGTGTTACTGACTCAAATAAAGTCTCTTTTACTTTTGATGGAAAAAAATATTTTGGATTTGATGGAGACACAATTGCATCAGCTCTTTTAAGAAATAATATTAAAATTATTGGTAGAAGCTTTAAGTACCATAGACCAAGAGGTATTTATACTTGTGGTATAGAAGAGCCTAATGCACTTGTACAAGTTTTAAGTGAGAGCAATGAACCAAATACTAGAGCTACTGTAAAAAAAATTTATAGTGGCATAAATGTGCTTAGCCAAAATCGTTGGCCATCTTTAAAAAATGATTTTGGATATGTAAACAATTTATTATCACCACTATTTTCTGCAGGCTTTTATTATAAAACATTTATGGGTCCAAAAGGTTTTTGGAAAAATATTTATGAACCTTTGATTAGAAGAACTGCTGGATTAGGAAAACCACCAAAGGAATTCAGATCTAAAAGTATTCACAATCATCACAATGTAGATATTGTTATAGTTGGTGCTGGTCTAGCTGGTCTTTTAGCTGCGAGCAAGTTTATAGATAGTGAATATGATGTTATTCTTTTAGAGCAAGACAATATGTTAGGCGGTTCCCTCAATTCTTCTCAAAAGATAAAGACTATTGAGAATCTGGAAACTCGTGAATGGTTAAAAAAAATAGAAAATTTAATAAAAAAATCTAAAAATATTAAGATTTTTAAGAATACACTGGCAACTTCTTACAATCAGACTAATCATATTATTGCACTAGAAGATAATTCAGTTGGAAAGCCATTAGCCTCTCATAAACCTGAACTTATTTTGCATAAAATTAGAACAAAGCACACCATTTTATCAAATGGCCATATTGAAAGATTAATTTCTTTTAGGAACAATGATTTGCCTGGTGTAATGCTTGCTGGCTCTTTTGAAAAATATATATTTAGATATGGTGTAATCCCTGAGACCGAGCCAATTATTTTTACTAATAATTCCTCAACATTTAGTCTTTTAAAGTCCTTAATAGATCTTGGTTGCAAACCAAAAGCTTACATTGATGTGAGGGATGAAAGTTTAATTGATAAAAAAACAAAAAATATTTTAGAGACAAATAAAATTCCTTTTTATTTTAGTTCAGAAGTTGAAGGATGTGATGGTAGCCAAATGTTAGAAACAATATCGATTAGGAATAAAGAAATGCAAATTAAAAAAATCAAAGGAAGCATGCTTTGTATTTCAGGAGGTATTAATCCTGATGTTCATTTATTTACTCAATCTAAAGGATTAATTAAGTGGGATGAAAAATATTTAACCTTCAGACCTGAAACTGCTTTTCAAAATACAATTACTATAGGATCAGCTAATGGAAATTTTAATTTTAATAAGATCATCGAAGAAATTAATGAAAAGTTATCATTATTTAAATTAAAAGAATTAAAAATAGATTTAGAAAGTGACTGTCCAGAAGATCTAAATATAGTTGAACTCTGGGAAACAATTAGTGAGAAAAAATCTTTTTGGTCAAAGTCGTTCATAGATATTCAAAATGATGTAACTACAAAAGATTTGCGCCAAGCTGTTACTGAAGGCTTTGATAGAATTGAGCATTTAAAGCGCTTCACAACCAACAGCATGGGAACAGATCAAGGAAAGATAAGCAGTATTAATTCACTTGGAATTGTTTCTAAGATCCTGAAAAAAAATATTTCTGAGGTTGGTACTACGATTTATAGACCACCATATGCGCCTTTAAGTTTTTCTGCTATAGCAGGAAGAAGTACTTATGAGTTTTACGATCCTACTAGGAAAACATCCATTCATTCTTGGCATGTTAAAAATCGAGCTATTTTTGAAGATGTTGGGCAATGGAAACGTCCTTGGTATTTCAAAAAAAATAATAAAGAAAATATGTATGAAGCTGTTCAAAGAGAATCCAAAGAACTTAGAAATGCCGCAGGAATTTTAGACGGAAGCACATTAGGGAAAATTGAAATTAAAGGAAAGGATGCATTAGAGTTTGTTAATCTAATTTATACGAATGCTTTCACTAAAATGAAACCAATGACAGCGCGCTATGCATTAATGTTGGGAGAAGACGGAATGATCAAAGATGATGGAATAGTTTGCAAAATCAATGACCAACATTTTATTGTAACAACAACAACAGGTGGAGCCGCTAAAGTTCTATCTGACATGGAGGAATACGCTCAGACTGAATGGCCTCATTTGAACGTTTATTTAAACTCTATAACTGAACAATTTTCTACTTTTAATATTAGCGGACCAAAATCAAGAGCTATTATGAGAAAGGTATTTAGCAATATTGATTTTAGTAATGAAAAGTTTCCTTTCATGTCTTTTAAAAAAGTTAATTATTTAGATACTCAAGTGAGAATTTTAAGAGCAAGTTTCACTGGTGAACTTGGATATGAAGTTTACATTAGTCCAAAATATGGACTAGAACTTTGGGAAAAATTTTTTAGATATGGAGAAAATTTAGGATTAATTCCTTACGGCACTGAAACAATGCATTTGTTAAGAGCCGAAAAAGGTTACATTGTTGTAGGACAAGACACTGATGGAACTGTAACTCCATTAGACTTAAATTTAAATTGGATGATAGGTAAAAATAAAAAAGATTTTATTGGTAAAAGATCTCTAAGTAGAAGTGACACATCAAGGAAAGGAAGAAAGCAGCTTGTTGGTATTTTAGCGGTTGATAAGAGTAAAATTATTGAGGAAGGCCAGCATGTGGTTGAAAAGAGCTCTATACCTGCAAAAATAAAATTTCCCATTAAATATTTAGGCCATATTACTTCCAGTTATCATAGCCCAACACTAAATTATTATGTTGCGATGGCAATGATAGAGGGAGGCAATGAATTAATTGGAAAGAAATTTTATGTTACTCAGAATAAAAGTTTAGAAAATATAAACGTTGAAATTGTCAAACCTATATTTTTAGATCCAGAAAATAAAAGGCTTTTATCATGAGAGAAATATTCTCAATTAGTGGTATTGATATTTTTCAAAGAGACTTTAATCAGATAATGATAAGAGGCGACGAACATGACCAATTAAATCAAATTGTTAACAAAGAAATATCTCTTAATCTTCCGAATAAAAACCTACAAGTTATTAATAACGATAATATTTTAATAGCTAAACATTCTTTTGATCAGTGGAATTTAATTTATTTAAAAGACCAATATCATAAAGATGCTCTTAATCTCGTTTCAAACTTAAATTCAAACGATCAAATCTTAGCGTCAGATTACTCTCATGGACAAGTATATTTCGATATTTCAGGAGAAAAGAAAAATTATTATTTAAATAAATTAACACATTTTGATTTAAGGTTAAAAAAGTTTCCCGTAAATACAATGGCACAAACTCTTATTGCTAGAATAGATTGTTCAATTTACCATCTTAAAGAAAGATATATTGTAACTTGCAATAAGTCTTTCGAAGATTATTTTATCCAACGTTTAACCGATTCAATTAATTTATAGTGAAAAAACAAAAAAATGTATTAGGAGAAGACCTAGAGAGTTGTTCAACTGATCCAGTAACTGGTTGGTTTAGAGACGGTTGTTGTAACACTGACGAAAATGATCGAGGACTTCATACGGTTTGTGTAAAAGTTAATGATGAATTTTTAGAATGGTGTAAAGAGGCAGGTAATGATTTAATTACTCCTCACCCAGAATTCGGTTTTCCAGGACTTAAAAATGGAGATAAATGGTGTGTTTGTGCAAGCTGGTATGCTAGAGCAATAGAAGCAGGCAAAGGATGTCCAATATATTTAAAAGCTACTCATCAAAAAACTTTAGAATTAGTTCCCATTGAAAAGTTAAAAGATTTCGCAGTAGATCTCTCTTGAAATAAAAAATTATTTGTTCTGACTCTGAGTATTTGACAAATCAGCAGCAGTTGTAGGGTCTAACTCAATACCTAAAGGTGTAATTTCTCGAGGCATCGGCGTAAATGAAGAATCCGGGTTATCCTCCAATCCTCTTCTTGTTAGTCTGAATATTCCAAAAAATATTACAGGTAATAAAAATAATATTAGATGAAGAAAAAAGCCATTAGGTCCAAATTTTTGCATTAAGAGAGAACAAATTAACGGTCCCGTCATTGCACCTAAACCAAAAATAACATTCAATCCTGCACCCGCTGATACAAATTTTTCTTTTGTTATACGGTCATTAACAAGAGCTAAGATAAGAGAAAATAAAGGCAAAATCATACCAGCCAAAAGAGAAAAAAATAAAAATAACATTAATTTATCCAACGAAGTCGTGTAATAGTTAAAACGAACTGAACTTTCTAGAAATAAAGTATTAAGTTTTACACCCGATGAAAAAATTGCACAGATACAAAAAACAACTCCAAAAAAAGCGCAAAGAATTATGACTTTTCTTCTATCAAAACTATCTGAAACACTTCCTATTGGCCATTGGAAGAAAGCGCCAGCTAAAGTTATTAATACCAACAAAATTGATGTATCTAAAATAGATAAATTCATTACTGTTGCATAGACCGCTGACATCGTAAATATAACTGAGAAATTAAAACCAGTACAAAACATCGCCAAACTTCCAAATGGAGAAGTTTTATATAATTCTTTTATAGTCATGGACCCAATTTTTTTAAACTTTGGTGGTTTTCTTTTAGTAAGAAGAATAGGTATTAATGCGATTGAGAAAAGTAGAGAAATTAAGATAAATGGTTCATATTTTATAGGACTACTAAAATTTAAAAGCATATTCCCTAAAGAAAAACCAAAAAATGTAATAAACATATATAGAGAAAGAACCTTTCCTCTATTTCTGTTATTAGCCCTATCGTTGAGCCAACTTTCAACAATTATTAAAATTGTAATTACACTAAAGCCATGAAAAAATCTTATTAAAGTCCAAATAATAGGATCAACAAAAACTGCATGTAACAGTGAACTTAATGAAGCAACAGATGCAAATGCGGCAAATACTCTGATGTGTCCCACTCTACTTATAATTCTGGGAGCGTAATGTGCACCAAAAAAATAACCGATGAAATATCCTGACATCAAAGATCCAGTTGAAATATAATTAAAACTCTCTAAAACCGATCTAACTCCTAAAAGATTTCCTTGAAAACCGTGTGCCGTTATTAATACAGAAAAGCCAGCAAATAATGCCCAAGAATTTTTTAATATTTTTCCCATGGAGAAAAGCAGATATGCTTTCTTTTAACTGAATGCAATAGAGATTTTTTTACATATTGCCATATTTAGGTCCACCACCTCCTTCAGGTGCTACCCAAGTAATATTTTGAGATGGCTCTTTAATATCGCAAGTTTTGCAATGTATACAGTTTTGAGAGTTGATCACAAATTGATTTTGTTGAATTTCATAAACCCCAACCGGACAGTATCTTTGAGCGGGCTCATCATATTCCCCTAAAGTATATCTGGTAGGTAAATTTGGATCTTTAAGTTTTAAATGAACTGGTTGATTCTCTGTATGGTTTGTTCCCGTCAAATAAACAGAGCTAGTTTTATCGAATGTAAGTTTGCCGTCAGGTTTTGGATATACTATTTTTGGCATCCGACTTGCAGGTTTTAAAGCTTCGTGGTCTGCATGTTTGTGTTTTAAAGTAAAAGGCATCTTACCTTTAAATAAAATTTGATCTAAACCCGTAAAGATAATTCCTAAAATTAAACCCCAACTAAAACTTGGTTTAACATTTCTTGCTGCATGTAACTCTTGATATACCCAACTTTTTTTAAACAACTCCTCATAGTAAGATAGTTTTCTTTTATTTTTTAAGTGTTCAACAATAGTTTCAGCTGCAATCATTCCGCTCTTCATTGCGGTATGTGTTCCTTTAATCTTTGGCATATTTAAGGTTCCTGCATCACATCCAACTAATAATGCACCCGGCATATACATCTTAGGTAAACTTTGAAGACCGCCTTCAATTAAAGCTCTTGCACCAAATGAAATTCTTTTTCCGCCCTCTAGCATTTTTTTTATTGCTTTATGAGTTTTAAATCTTTGAAACTCATCAAAAGGTGAAAGATGTGGGTTTTGATAATCAAGACCAATAACATAGCCAATATAAATTTGTTTTTTCTCTGCGTGATAAATAAAACTTCCACCATATGTTTTGCTATCTAAAGGCCAGCCAGCAGTATGCATCACCAAACCTTCTTGGTGCTGTCCATCACTCACTTCCCAAATTTCTTTTAAACCAATTCCATATTGTTGAGGATTTTTTCCCTCATCAAGATTAAATTTTTTAATTAATTCTTTTCCTAAGTGTCCTCTACAACCCTCTGAAAAAACTGTAACTTTAGCGTGAAGCTCCATTCCCTCTTGGTATCCATCTTTTTTGTTTCCCTCTTTATCTAAACCCATATCTAAAGTAGCAACACCTTTGACTGAGTCATCTTCATTATAGAGCACTTCACTAGCAGGAAATCCTGGGAAAATTTCTACACCCAATTTTTCAGCTTGTGCAGCTAACCAACGACAAAGGTTAGCTAAACTCACGATGTAGTTATTATGATTTTTTTGGACTTCCGGTAAAAGCCAAGTTGGCCAACTTAACGATGATTTTTTTCCTAAAAATAAAAACTTTTCTTTTGAAACTTTTGTTTTAACAGGAGCACCTTCTTCTTTCCATTTAGGCAACAATTCATCAAGAGCTCTGGTTTCTAAAACATTTCCACTTAAAATATGAGCCCCAACTTCTGATCCTTTTTCAAGAATGCAAATACTTAAATTAGGATTAAGTTGTTTGAGTTTAATAGCGGTAGATAACCCTGCTGGTCCCGCACCAACAATAACCACATCATATTGCATTGTTTCTCTAGCCATACCTAGACTATATCAAACCAATTATTTTTGGATAGTGTTGAGTTTATTTAACTCTGATAAAAATTCTGGAAGAGCTTTAAATAAGTCTGCCTCTAAACCATAATCAGCAATACTAAAAATTGGTGCTTCTCCATCTTTATTAATTGCGACAATTATTTTGCTCTCTTTCATACCAGCTAAATGCTGAATTGCTCCTGAGATCCCAACAGCAATATATAAATCCGGAACAACAACCTTTCCAGTTTGCCCAACTTGGTGGTCATTACTAATATAACCTGCATCAACTGCAGCTCGTGACGCACCTACTGCTGCATTAAGTTTATCTGCAATGTCGGTAATTAGTTTAAAGTTTTCTCCACTTTCTAATCCTCTTCCTCCAGATACAACAACTCTCGCAGTACCAAGCTCCGGTCTTTCTGATTTTGTTTCCTCTCTTTTAATAAATTTTGAAAAACTTGGAACATTAACCGCATCTATCTTCTCGACTTGAGCTGAACCTCCTGCTTTAGAAGCTGGTTCAAATGATGTCGGCCTTACAGTTACACATCTTTTTTTGTCATTACTTTTAACAGTAGCAAAAGCATTTCCTGCATAAATAGGTCTTACAAAAGTATCTGTTGAATTTATTTTTATTACATCACTGATTTGAGAAGTATCTAGTGCAGCCGCGACTCTAGGCATAAAATTTTTTCCAAAAGTATTAGCTGACGCAACAATATGATCGTATTTTTCTGAATGTTTTGTTACTAGAGGCGCTAAGTTTTCTGGTAAATAGTTTTGATAATTAGGAGAGTCACAAACCAAAACTTTTTTGACCAATGAAACTACAGCTACTTCTTTGACTACATTTTCACATCCACTTCCAGCTACTAAAACATGTATTTCTGGATCAATTTTAGATGCTGCGGTAATTGCATTTAAAGTAAATGGTTTAAGATTTTTATTATTATGTTCTGCTATTAACAAGACTGACATTAAATTACCTTTGCCTCATTTTTAAGTTTGCTTACTAACTCAGCTACGTTTGCAACTTTAATTCCCGCTTTTCTTTTTGGAGGCTCCTCTACTTTTATTTGTTGAACTCTATTTGCAATATCTACCCCTAAATCTTTAGCAACAATTTGCTCGATTGGTTTCTTTTTAGCTTTCATAATATTAGGAAGAGAAGCATAACGAGGTTCGTTTAACCTTAAGTCACAAGTAACTACAGCTGGTAAATTAACTTCGATAGTTTCTAAACCTTCATCAATTTCTCTTATAATTTCTAAGCTCTTATCCTTAAGAAGGATTTTAGAACTAAAAGTAGATTGTGGCCAATTGAGCATGGCAGCCAACATTTGACCAGTTTGATTACAGTCATCATCAATTGCTTGCTTCCCTAAAAAAACCATATCTGGTTTTTCTTTTTCTACTACTTTTTTTAAAATTTTTGCTATCCCTAAAGGTTCAATATAACTCTCTGATTTGACATGTATTCCTCTATCTGCACCAACTGCTAAAGCTTTTCTTATAGTTTCCTGGGCTTTATCTTCGCCAATGCTAATTGCCACAACTTCTTTAACCTTACCAGTCTCTTTTAGTTTTACCGACTCTTCCACAGCATTATCATCGGGCGGATTGGTTGACATTTTCACATTATCGGTATGTACACCAGAGCTATCTTCTTTAACTCTAATTTGAACGTTGTAATCAATCACTCTTTTTACAGCTACTAAAATTTTCATTTAAGCTCTAATTAATTTGTTTTCGGAGTCATATGGTGAGTCTTCAATTATAGAAACTTCATGCATTTTACCTAGTATATCTATTTTAAGTTTTTGTCCAACTTTAGCCAATTCGGGTTTTATCATTCCCAATGCTATAGATTTGTTTAATCTAAAACCAAAATCTCCTCCTGTAGCTCTGCCTACTACAGAACCATTTTGATATATTGGATTGTTTCCTAACACATCAGCGTCTGAAACTCCATGAACTTCCATAGTCACTAATTTATTTGAAAAACCTTTTGCTCTCCATTTATCTAATGCCGCACGTCCAATAAAATCACCTTTGTTAGGATGAATAAACCTATCTAGCCCTGATTCGTAAGGTGCATACTCTATTGAAAGTTCTGTACCAACTAGCTTATAAGACTTCTCTACTCTTAAACTATTCATAGCTCTTATTCCGTAAGGTTTCAGATGAAATTCTTTCCCTGCTTCAATAAGCTTATCAAATATATGGTTTTGATACTCAATTGGATGATGAAGCTCCCAACCTAACTCACCTACAAAGTTTACTCTCATAGCATTACATGGAGCTAAACCTATGCTAATATTTTGTGCGCTTAACCATTTAAACTTTTCATTAGTAAAATCTGCCTTTGAAACTTTTTGCATCAGCTTTCTAGCTTTAGGTCCTGAAACAACTAGTACTCCCATGCTATTAGTTAAATTTTCATATTGCACAGATCCATCTTTTGGCATCCATTTATGGATCCAGTCATGATCTAATCTTTGAAAAGCTCCTGCGGAGACTAAATAGAAACTATCTTTAGCCTCTCTCATTATTGTGAATTCAGAATGAACGCCACCTTTTGTATTCAAAGCGTGACAGAGATTAATACGTCCAGTATTTTTAGGAAGTTTGTTTGCTACTAGTTTGTCTAAAAATTCTTCTGCGCCTGGTCCTTTAATTCTACATTTGCCAAATGCGGACATATCTAATAGTCCAACATTTTCTCTAACGTTTTTACATTCCTTTTCAACGCTTTTAAACCAATTAGATCTTCTAAATGACCAATCATCCTCTTGTTTCTCGCCATCTGTAGCAAAAAAATTAGCTCTTTCCCAACCGAATTTTTGACCAAAAACTGCACCTAACTTCTTAAGTCGATCATAACATGGAGCCTGTCTTAATTGCCTGCCTGCTTCTCTTTCTTCGTCAGGGTAATGCACGGTAAAAACATTGGCATAAGCCTCTTCATTTTTTTCCATTAAATAAGATTTAGTAACATAAGATCCATATCTTCTTGGCTCAACACCCAGCATATCTATTGTTGGTTCACCATCTACAATCCACTCAGCTAATTGCCACCCAGCACCGCCAGCCGCAGTAATTCCAAAACTATGTCCCTCGTTGATCCAAAAATTTTTTAAACCCCAAGCTGGTCCAACAATAGGATTTCCATCTGGTGTATAACAAATAGCTCCGTTGTATACTTTTTTTACGCCTACTTCAGCAAACGCCGGGACTCTTTTTATTGCACCTTCAATATGAGGTGCCAAACGATCCAAATCTTCTTGAAATAATTCATACTCACTGTCTTTTGAAGGTCCGTCAACATAGCAACACGGTGCACCTTTTTCATAAGGTCCTAAAAGAAATCCACCTGCTTCTTCTCTCATATACCAGGAGTTATCACTATCTCTAAGAACTCCCATCTCTGGCTTGCCATCTTTTTTTCTTTTTTGAATTTCTGGGTGAGGTTCTGTTACGATAAATTGGTGTTCAACAGGAATTGCCGGAACTTCTAAGCCTACCATTTTACCAGTTTGTCTTGCAAAGTTTCCGCTACAAGAAACAACATGTTCACAATTAATAGAACCTTTGTCAGTTTCAACTGTCCATCCATCCTTGGTTTGTTTAATACCAACAACTGTTGTGTTTCTATAAATTTCAGCTCCTCGACTTCTCGCACCCGCAGCCAACGCTTGAGTAAGATCAGCTGGTTGGATGTATCCATCTTCAGGATGTTGTATTGCTCCAACTAATCCTTCAATATTACAAAGTGGCCAAATTTCTTTTACCTGCTCAGGTTTTAAAAATTTTACATTTACACCGATAGTTTTTGCTACACCAGCATACTGGTGATATTCATCCATACGATCTTTTGTTTGAGCTAAACGAATATTTGATACAACGCTAAAACCAACTTTTTTTCCAGTTTCTTCTTCTAATGATTTATAAAGTTTTACAGCATAACGGTGAAGTTGCCCAACTGAATAACTCATATTAAAAAGGGGTAATAGACCTGCAGCATGCCAAGTTGATCCGGATGTTAATTCTTTTCTTTCAACCAATACAACGTCTGACCATCCTTTTTTAGCAAGATGGTAAAGCGTACTAACTCCTACTGCGCCTCCGCCAATTACAACTACTTTAGTTTTAGATTTCATTTTTTTAGAATATGATAATTCAAGTAAGATTTAAATGGTTAAAATTTTATATAGACTCCCCAACTGGCTGAGGCTGCGAGACCACTGTTGTTAACCAACAGTTTTTTAGATTACCATCCTTCAAATATTTTTCAACCTGCCATTTAAATTTGAAGTATTTGTTATTAACGTCCAAAACAGTAACCTCAAAAATAGCTATTTCCTCATTAGCATAAATTTCCTTTATGGCATGTTCTGAATGATCTATCAGCATTTTATAAGATTCTCCTTTAATCATTTCTCTAAAATTATCTAACGGACCTGTGAACATTTTATTATTTGGATGAGCAAATTCCCAAGTTTGATCAATTCCAGCGTCTTTATAACTTTGATCATTCTTCATTAAGCCGGTTAATTGTATTTCAACTACTTGAAATGGCTTAATCTTACTATTTGGTTTAATTATTTTTGCATTTAAAGAATTTATATTTATAAAAAATATTATTAATAAATATTTAAAAAGATTATTCATACGTTTTTAGCAGTTTCCTCAACATCCTTTAAAAATTCTTTTCTTTTTTTTTCACTTACAAATGGTACAGCAAAATATCTTCTATAATTAATATTTCTTATACCACATATATGAAATACCCCACGTTTCAATCTTCTGATCGGTAAATTTAAAAAAAAGGTAGTTACAGCTAATCTTGGAGATCCATATGTGCAAAAAATTATTGCTTTTTTATCTCTTAAGTTTCCTAAAGGATATCCGTAGTTCCCCACCAATCTTTTAAACCTAAAAGCCCAAGGAGGTGCTAAAACTTTATCTATCCACCCTTCAACTATTGCAGGCATTCTAAAATTCCAAATAGGCGCGATTAAAACTATCGTGCTACATTTTTCTATCCTTTTTCTGTGATTTAAAACTTCTGGTGTCGGATCTTCGCCTGCGTATACAGGATCAAATTTCTCTTTATATAGATCGACGCAATCAATCTCATGTCCTTTTTTTTTAGCGGTCTCTATAAAAGTATTTTTAATTGCTGCATTAAAAGAACCATCGTCATAATGCCCATAAACTACAAAAATTTTTTTCATTCTTCATTATCAAAATAATATGGTAGATTCTCATTGATCCATCCAGGGCTAACACCGTTTCCTTCATAGCCATCAATAATATTTATACATTCATAGTTTTCTTTAGAAAGAAGGTGGGATGCAAGCGCAGACCTGGAACCAGATCTACAAATTATAAGTAATTTCTTTTTAACATCAATTTTCTCTTTGACTTTATCGATAAAACTTAGATCAACTGTTCCACCGGCGTCTCTTTCAATAGTTACAAAATGAGTTTGAGTCCCAACTTTTTTACCATCTGGACGTCCAGTATTTTTCCACTCTGCAGGTGTTCTGACATCTAATATTTCAACATTAGTATTTTCTTTTAAGAATTCTTTGACTTTTGAGGAATTTATTTCTTTTATCATTTTAATTATAGCCCCTAATATAAATTATAGGGGCTATAAATCAATTACCTTAATGTCTTAAGCAGCTAAAGCTTGCTTAATATCTCCAATAATATCGTCTGGATGCTCAATACCAATAGAAAGTCTCACATAACCCGGTGTTACTCCAGCAGCTAATAACTCTTCATCATTAAGTTGACTGTGAGTTGTAGTTGCAGGATGTATTGCCAAACTTCTAGCATCACCTATGTTTGCAACGTGGTAAAGCATTTTTAGATTGTCTATGAATTTAGAACCAGCTTCTCTTGTTCCAACATCCATTCCAACTAAAGAGCCATAACCACCTTTCATGTATCTTTTAGCTCTATCCTTAATCTCACCTTGATGATTTGTAGGGTAGATTACATTTTTAACTTTTTTCTGCGTCTCTAAGAATTTTACAACTTTTTCTGCATTGGTGCAGTGCTGTTTCATTCTTAAAGCAACAGTTTCCAAACCTTGTATAATTTGGAAAGCGTTAAATGGGCTAAGCGGCGCTCCTAAGTCTCTCAGCAAAACCACTCTAGCTCTAATAGCAAAAGCTACGTTAGCTCCGGTTAGTTTAGGAACATCTCTTCCCCAAACTGCTCCTTTGTAACTTGGATCTTCTTGGTTAAACAAAGGTTGCCTTTTTGGATTTGCCGTCCAATCAAAATTACCACCATCGACTATTATTCCGCCAATAGTAGTTCCGTGACCTCCGATGTATTTTGTTAAAGAATGCATAACAACTGCAGCACCATGTTCTATTGGTTTGCAAATTACCGGAGAAGCAGTGTTATCTATTATTAATGGGATACCATGCTTTCTTCCAATGTCAGCTACTTCTTTAATAGGAAATACTCGAAGATATGGGTTAGGACAAGACTCTCCATAGTAAGCTCTTGTTTTTTCATCCGTTAACTTTTCAAAGTTTTTAGGATCAGCAGGATCAGCAAATCTTACTTCAATACCTTGCATACCTAAAGTATTTTTAAATAAGTTCACTGTTCCACCATATAAGTCAGTTGATGAAACTATGTTATCACCAGCTTGACACACGTTCTGCACACAAAATGCAGAGGCAGCTTGGCCCGAACCAACTGCAACCGCAGCTAATCCGCCCTCTAAAGAAGCCACTCTTTTTTCAAGAACGTCACATGTTGGATTCATGATCCTTGTATAAATATTACCAAATTCTTTTAAACCAAATAAATTTGCTGCTGTCTCCGCATCTTTAAATTGATAAGAGCTTGTTTGATAAATTGGTACTGCTACGGCTGTTGTAGCAGGATCACTTCTATATTCACCTCCGTGTAAACCGATAGTTTCCGGGTGTTTAAAGTTAGCCATTTTTTTCCTCCTTTTTAGTACTTCGACTTTATGTCAGGCGTACAATACAGTTCAAATACCTGGTTTTATTTTTGAAAGTTCAAAAAAAAACCACCGGCTAAAGCGGTGGTCATAAGATCTAGTCGCTTTAGCAGGAATTTTTTAAGCGCTCCGCAATTTGATTTAAATCAGCGCTATGTAATAAGTATATTAGAATTAGTATTAAAAAGTCAACACAAATTTGGTTCATTTTTGGGTCAAAAAGAATGGTATAAAAGAAAACAATGAACAAATGGAATAAAAGTTTAACACCTGAGCAAAATTATATCTTAAAAGAAGAGGGCACCGAACCCCCTGGATCTAGTAATCTAAATCAGGAAAAAAGAGAGGGATATTATTATTGTGCAGGTTGTGGAACTAAACTTTTTAGTTCTTCAACGAAGTATGAAAGTGGATCAGGCTGGCCATCTTTTTTTTCATCTTTACCCGATGTTTTTGAAACTAAAACTGATACACTCATAGGATACGAAAGAACAGAGTATCACTGCAAAAAATGTGGCGGTCATCATGGACATATATTTAATGACGGACCAAAACCAACTGGAAAAAGATTTTGTAACAATGGTGCTTGTTTAATCTTTAAACCAAAAAGTTAAAACTCAATCTGAATGTCATCCTCAAAATCCAAAGCTTTAAATATTTATAAAAAGTATAAATTTCTTAGACCCTTGTATGTTTTCTATAATATTTACATTAGAAACTTTAAATTCCTTTACAATGGCTCTCAATTTGGCGAAGAAGACATTTTAGGAAAATTATTCAAGAAAAACTTTAAAGGCACCTATCTAGACATCGGATGTTTTCATCCAACTAAATTTAATAATACAAATAGGATGTACAAGTCCGGATGGACCGGAATTAATATTGATTTAAATCCATTTGCTATAGACTTATTTAAATTTGTAAGACCAAAAGATATAAATATTTGTGCAGCTCTCTCTAATAAAAAAAAGGCGGCTAAACTTTTTTATCATCATGATCTTAGTTCACAAAACACCTTAAGCTCAAACCATGTTAAATGGATGAAAAAACATTTTAGATTAAATAATCTAAGTGTAAAAAATGTCAAAACTGAGAAGTTAAAAGATATTTTAGATAAGCACAACATCAAAAAAATTGATTTTTTAAATATTGATATTGAGGGAGGAGAATATGAAGTTATATCTTCAATCAATTTAAACAAATTTAAAATTGAAGTAATTTGTATTGAGATGCTAGAATATAATGAAATTCAAAAAAATAATAAAAAAAAAATAATTAGAATTTTAAAAAAAAATAATTTCAAAAAAGTAAATAAGATAAGGGAAAATTATATTTTTAAAAAATCACATAATAAAAAATAAAAATTACAAGGGCATATTCCAAAAATGTTTTTATTTTTTTTAGCTTTATTATTCCAAGTTTATTTTCTAAATATTTACTAGAAAAATAAAACATTAAGTGAACTAAGATAATAGATATACCAACTCCAATTAATGTTAATTTGATAGAGAAGTTTTTAAAGCCAAAATAACATGCTAAGATGAAGGTAATCCAAGATACTTTTGATATAAAAACTTTAAATAATATTGCTGTCTTATTGCTAAAAATAGACTGAGTTCTTATAAAAGAGTAGGACCAAATAAGACCTAGCAAAAAACTTAAATATTTTATAATCATTATATAAATATTATCATTATTTTATGTTAATTAAATGTTTCTTAGCTTTTGGTGCTGGTTTTATAAGTTTTCTTACTCCTTGTGTTTTACCAATTATACCGGGGTATATTTCTTATATCACTGGAAAAAAACTAGAGGAAATGGAGCTCAATAGAAAATTAGTTTTAACTAAAACAATTATATTTTCTCTTGGCTTTTCTTCAGTGTTTGTATCTCTAGGTATTGCTGCTTCATTTGTTGGAAATGTTTTACTGTATTTTTCAAACGAATTACGAATAGCTGCAGGTTTAGTAATAATATTTTTTTCATTACAGTTATTAGGAATTTTAAATCTAAACTTTTTAAACAAAGAGAGAAAAATAGAGACTAAAAGTTTTAAAGATAATTTTATTTTTCCATATGTTGTAGGTGCAGCGTTTGCTTTTGGTTGGACGCCATGCATTGGTCCTGTTTTAGGATCAATTATTGCACTATCTGCTTCTGAAGCTACTATCAATAAGGGTGCATTATTACTCTCTTTTTATTCTTTTGGATTAGCTATCCCTTTTATTCTTTCCGGTTACTACATTAACATTTTTTTAAGTACTAAAAAAAGTTTTAGCAAACATTATGGAAAGGTTATGAAATCCGGAGGAGTGATACTGCTTGCTACAGGAATTCTAATTTTAACAAATAAAATACAAATAATAAGCTATTATATTTTGACAACATTTCCATTCCTTATTAGTCTTGGTTAATGAGCGATATAACTGTTCTTGGAATTTTTGTTGCAGACATAAGTTTTTCAGGAGAAAAAATTCCTACAACAGGTGAAACCGTGCTTGGTGACAGTTATAATATTGGGCCAGGCGGAAAAGGATGCAACCAAGCTATTGCGATTTCTAGATTAGGAGGAAAAGTAAATTTTATTTCAAAGTTAGGGAACGATGATTATGGAAAGCTCGCTATTAATAAACTTAAAAAAGATAATATAAATACTTCAAATATAGTAATTTCTAATAAACATAAAACTGGTGTTGCAGGCATTCATGTTGATCGTAATACCGGACAAAATGCGATCACAGTTATTAGAGGAGCACCTGCTAGCTTAACTAAAGATGAAATTGATACAAGCATAATTAAACGGTCAAAAATATTTTTAACACAATTAGAAATACCATTAGATGTAACTTTCCACTGCCTAACAGTGGCTAAAGAAAATGGTTTAATTAATATATTAAATCCAGCTCCAGCATGTGAACTTAAAAAAGACTTTTTTAGGTTAGTTGATTACTTTACACCTAATGAAACTGAAGCGGAGTTTTATACTGGAGTTAAAATAAACAACGAGAAAGATGCCAAAAGTAGTGCTCAAAAACTTTTAAACATGGGCATTAAAAAAGTTATTATAACCTTAGGTGAAAAAGGTTTATTTTTTTCTGACGGTAAGGAAGAAATATACATTAATGCAAGTCCAGTTAAAGCAATTGACACAACAGGAGCAGGAGATGCTTTTAATGGAAGTTTTTCATTTGCGTTATTAAAAGGGAAACCAATAAAAGAATGCTTAGAGTTTGCTAACAAAGCTGCTGGACTATCTACTACAAAGCTTGGAGCTGGAGATGGTATGCCTTTTTTAAAAGACTTAAGCTAATAATTTATCTAATTCTCCACTCCTGTTAGCTGCTTGAAGCTGATCATTTCCTCCTACGTAATGATCCCCTATAAAAATTTGAGGTATAGTTCTAGCACCGTTTGTTTTTTCTAGCATTTCTTTAGCTTTATTTTTGTCTTTCCAGATATCGATTTCTTCAAAAGGGACATTCTTACTTTTCAATAAAGCTTTTGCATGATCGCAATACGGACAAGGGCTACCAGAATAAATTATAACTTTCTTCATATATAATTTATATCACTTAAATTTATTTTTTCTCTTAATTTTTTTCTTTCTAATTTAAATTTTTTTCTATGTTTAATGCTTTTTTTAGCTACTCTTTTTCTCCATAGTTTAAAAGATCTAGTTTTGAGGTTTTTTCTCATGATCTTAATAACCTCACTCTCATTTTTACCAGTTTTTTCTTTTATTTCCTCAAAGGTTATTCTGTCAGCCCACGCTGCCCAAATTATCCAATTATTGTCAATTTTTTTTGGCTCAGGATTTTTTACTCGTGTTTGAGGAATTAAACTTTTCTTCTTCATTTAAATATATATAGTTATTAAATATATGTTTCCCATAGATTATTTAATCTTTTTACAAATAATATTGTTTTTGTTTATAACTCCAGGACCTCCAAGAGTTGTAATAGTGTCTCACACACTAAATTATGGATTAAAGCGATCAGTTTGGACGGCTTTTGGAGACATTTCTGCAAATTTTTGCCAAGGAGTTTTGGTGGTTTTTGTTATAGGCACATTTCTTAAAAATAATCCAGATGTTTTAAATTATTTAAAATGGATTGGCATACTTTATATAATCTATTTAGCATATGATACTTATTCAGCAAAAATTAAATTAATTAATATTAAATCTATAAAATCCAAATCTCTATTTTCATTTTATAAAGATGGTTTTTTGGTAGCTGGTCTAAGTCCAAAAGCATTAATATTTTTTGGAACTATCTTCACTTCATTTATTGATTTTAATTTGAATTACTATGTTCAGTTTATTATTTTAATGGCCACTTATATTATTTTAGATTTTATTACTCTCATGATTTACGGATTTGCTGCTGAAAGAGTTGCAGTTTGGCTGAGAGGAAAGCCAAAGACTTTAAATACAATTTCTGCGTGTGTTCTATTAATTATTGCCCTATATGTCGCTGTTACTCAAACCTATTAATTAATTCTACCTGTTGTCATTATCAATATTTCTTGTTTTAATCTGTCATTAATTAATTAATCAAAGGGGGAAACAAATGAATAAAATAGCAAAACTATTTATTGCATTTATTTCAGCTTTAACTCTAACATTGGCAAGTATCACTTCTTCTTTCGCAAAAGTTGAAGGTGAGTACATTGTGTTAGGT
>CENZ01119798.1_pt1 | contig 20628 bp, 6 predicted proteins | sample 361341 | NCBI WGS metagenome assembly CENZ01 (sample SAMEA2619782, study PRJEB7988) | marine metagenome | biome: marine biome (ENVO:00000447); feature: deep chlorophyll maximum layer (ENVO:xxxxxxxx); material: "saline water (ENVO:00002010), including plankton (ENVO:xxxxxxxx)" | depth 50 m
TTTAACGTCTTCTTTTTGTCGCTCATTTCGAGCAATCAAAGGTCTATGGTCAATATAAACCAATTCCCCTGATCCTTTATTTATCTCGGATTTTGCCAACCCTTCTGTGAAGGCCATTCCTAGATCAACTTGCTTATTTCCAGTAGGATTAGTTGTGATTCCAGTGAAAATATTATTTACATAACCTTTAAACCCAGAAGTCTTACCTTCTATAACACCATCAGTTGAAGTAAATGGATAATGTCTACCCAATGTGGATATTCCAATATAATCTGTTTGGTCTTGAGGTCCACTGAAATTTAATGATCTATCGGTAAAATACTTTAATACTTTAGTATCATTATCAAAAGAAGCAACATATGCTCTAGCTTTAACTGAAGCATTTGTATTAGGATCTGTTTGTGTTTGTTCAATTATTTCACCAACCTGTGGATTTCCAGTTACCCTTTGTGTTGGATCTTGACTGCTTTGCTCATTTTTAAATAGCATAGCATCCAAAGATGAAAACTGATTATCACTAAAAGATGTTACTTGATCAATTTTAGTTGGATTTTTAACAATACCAACTATAGAAAATTTAGTGTCTACGGGAAAATCTTTTGTACTATCATCAAATCTAGCATAGATTAAAATCTTATCTGTTCCCAATTCTTGGTAGATATCATATCCATGACCTCTACTTGGTGGAATAATAGGAACTAATTTAGCTGCTGATCCACCTGAGTTGGTATTAACAGCACCTAAATCAACTAATCCATAACTATATCCCTTACCCCCAGAAGTAACAGTTACATCAGTTACATTACCATCAGAATTAACGTCAACTCTAGCTTTAGCACCAGTTCCGTCACCAACAATATTAACTTCTTGGTCTGTTAAATTTGAGTAAGATTTTCCAGCATTTTCAATATATACATGCTTAATCTGGTTATTATTTAATAGAGAATCTCCATTCTCCCTAACTGCTCTTATCTGAGGATCTGTACTACTACCCCAATCATTAGGAATAGCGATATATTCAGTAGAATCAAATTTGATAATATCACTAGGAGAAACTGTGAAAAGATATTTCCACAAATACCCATCACCACTACTACCTGCTTTAGATGGTTCTAAATCAGTAAATGTTGGTTCATCCTGAGATACATTTCCTTTAGCAGTTTGGGAACCATTAGTACCATATCCACCATTATCAATACAAATATAAACTTTATACTCCTCATTCATTACATAATATCTGGATCGGTATAACTTATTTGCCTGAGTATTTGGACTTTGATTATCACGACTATAATCATCACGATAAATCTCATATCGCTCACCAGCTTTCCAATCAACTCTTTTAACAACTCTTCTTATATTTTTCGCCTGTATTTTTTTACCAAACATCATAACATCTCCAACATGGGCATTGCTGGAAAAGCTATCAAGTGGTCTAGGTGTTTCTGAAGACTGATTCCAAGTCTCAGATCTACCATATCCTATTATACCACCCTCTTTTGTTTGAGTTGGGTTTGGCAGACCAATAAAAACGTAGTAATTATTATTCGTAACTGAATCTACAAAATTACTAGCGTTGAGTATTCTAAATTGGTCAGTAACAATCGCTGGCATCTTAAATATACTTTTATTGTTTATTTATAGTGATTATAATACTTGTAATCTAATAGCACCTGTATTCCTCAATCCCTTGAGAGAACCTAATGTGTTATTTCTTCTCTGAATTGTTGGGAATGTAGATAAACCAGAATCAATAGTAAGTCCAGTTACACCAATTGAAATTGGACTTGCTTCTCTAGTTGTAGTGTCTCCATACAATCTTCCCCAAGTAAATTTACCCAAGCAAGTTGTTATTCCAGTATTTGAATTCAGATATTGACCAGTAGATGCTAAACCTACATGATTTGTTGTGCTAAGTATATTACACTTAACTTTAGCAACCTTATCTCCAGCAACAGTTATTGAATGAACCTTATAGATGTTATCTAAGAAGGTTGTACCAACACCAACAACTGAAGTATCATGACTGTCAACAGAAGTAACACCATCACCAATAGATGTTTCTTTAACTAGAATAGGATAACCAGTTTGAAGTAAACTTGCTTGCTTACCATCAGTTACATTGAAATAGAATTCGAGAGCAAGTGGATGACCACCAGATCCAGTAGCAGTTCCTATACCAGTAATAATACCAGTAAATCCCTGTCCATACTTGATAAGATTAACATCTTCAGTCTTATACACTGGATTTTCAATTATTACTTGAGGTGCTACTGAATATCCATATCCAGAGCTAGTAATTGTTAATCCTGTTAGAGATCCATTTGTAAGTGTTGCTGTAGCAGTAGCAGTAGATCCAATACCAACACCAACTTCTGGAGGATTTGCTATCCTAACAGTAGGAGTAGTTAAATAACCTTTACCGTTATCAGCAATTGTATATGAGGTGACCTCTGTATTTCCAGTACCAACATTATTACCCAAAACTAGAGTAACGTCAGCAGGAGATTGATCCGCAGGTGCTGGCATTAAGATACTGTCTACAGCATCCACTGTAATACCATAACGCTCAGAACTAGGAATACGAAGTGGACCTTCTTCATAGAAGAAAATTTCAGCATCATCTACAAATATTCCATCCTGTAGATCAAGACCTATACCAGAATCAATTTTAACATCTGAGATAACCTTTGCTGTTGGATAAACACAAGGTTCAATAGATTCTCTATCTTTACTTACTAAACTACCTTCAATAATTTTGTCAACCTTCTGTTTCTCCCAATCAACAGGTCTCCATATAAAGTCATCTAAACTATCAATACCTGGACCAGTGTAAATATCAGTTTCAAGTATATCTGAAGATAATATTTCTTTAACTGTTCTATTTCTATTTTGATCTTCTCTACCAGGAACATAACGAAGTATTCTAATATCATCTCCTGGTTTTATTGTTTCCTGAATATCAATAATTTCAACATCAATACCCCTTTGTCCAAGATAGAAGAATATATCAACTTTATCCCCAGTATCTGGTGCTTCCGTAAAGGTAAATGTCGCACCACCTTCAAACTGATAAGCAATACCAGGTGTTTGAATAACACCATTAACAAAGATAAGCAATACCGCATTTAAATCAATATCAGAGGATATTGAATCATTTTCATCAGTTTCAAAACTCAATAATTGTCCATTGAAGAATAGTGGGAATCTCCTTCTAACACCATTCTGAAGGTTTTCAATATTATCAATAAAATCTATTTCACCAAATTGCCAAGCAGCGAAGAAGTCATTAAAGATTTCAACAACTTCAAGTTCAAATTCTTTAATAGGTTCTTGTAATTCAGAAGATGTTACTAATCCTTCTGGTTTAAATCTATCACCAATTTTGAATGAATGTCCTGCTCTTGATATAGCAAAATCAGATATCTCAAATAATGTTGATCCTATACCAACAGCAGTTGAAGCAGATCCTACTTGTAAATTAAGTAGTAAATTTTTACCAGTATCTGTAGTCTTACCAATACCCAATCTGGAAACACCAACTATTGGCATATCTTCATAAACTGGTTGAGGAACCATTATTTCTGGATTTACATATCCAGATCCACCATTCACAATAGTAAATTCTAAAGCACCACCAGTTCCTGCTGGAGATTTACCAGGATTTACAGTAAATTTCTTAGTAGAAACAATACTCTCTACACCAATAAATGTATCATAATATGGATCAGTTGTTCTTGGATAAGCATGATTTGTGGCGTATTGATCTTTATTACACTGGAAGGTTAATGATCCAGTAGCAAATTTAACTCTATTATTTGCTTTCTGAATATTTCCAGATACAGAACCCTCATATTGATGTGCTGAAATATTTGTAGATGGTAATGTTGATAATGCCTGAATTTCAAATTTATCATTACCGTCAATTGTAATTTGAGTCCACTTATTAGATAATGGATCAGTCTTTCTTGGATAGGTATGTTCAGTAGCATAGTTATCTTCAGAACACTTAAAGATAATTGAATTATCTTCTATCTTAACCCAATCACCAGTAGACATTCCATGATTGGTGGATGTAGTTATGGTACAAATACCAGCTCTTGGATCATATATTGCGTTATTTGTAGATAAAGTATCCGAAGCAGTAAATCCATGAGCAGTAGCTGTAGTAACTGTCATAATACCTGTCTTAGGATCATAATCAGCAGTATTGGCAGTAAATGGACCACCAACATCAGCAACTACGCTTTCTATTTGTATGGGTTTTCCAACATTACATGTAATCTTTTGAGCAGTTACTGCGGTAATCGCTAAAGCAGTATTGTATGCTGGATCACTTGGTCTTGGATAAGCATGATTTGATCCGTGAGCATCAGCATCACATGTCATGATTATTGCTTTAGGAGCAATAGTTACTGTATCACTAGTAGTGAAACTATGATTTCCTATTGTTAATGTGAAGTCTCCTGTACTTGGAGTATAAACGGCATTGCTAACATCTCTCTTAACTCCAGCAACAGTAACAGCATCACTTATAGAATCAACATACTTGTGTGTTCCAATAGCATTTACAAACCTATGTCTATTTGGGGCTACCATAGCAGTTACAACTGCTCCAGTTCCTGCTCCACCACCAGGTTCAACATTAGTTAATAATGTATTTTGTGAAGCACCAACTATAGGTAAGAATGTATCATTAGCAGGGTCAGTTGATCTTGGATAAGTATGATTTCCAATGAAATTGTCTTTAGAACACTTGAATGTTAATGAATCTGTAGCAATTTTTAATGATTTTGTTACTGTTAAACTTTTTGCTATAGATGACTCATAAGTATGTTTATATTCACCACCAGACTTAACAGCACCAGTAGTAGCACTCACAAATGTATGTGGGTCTGTATTTGTTGAAGGTACAGTAGTCAATACTTGTAATGTAATAGAAGTATCGGTTACTGACTGAATTGGAATAGCAGTATTATAATAAGGGTCAGTTGATCTTGGATAAGATTTCTCAGCAGCAGTACCAGTAGCACCATTATATCCACAACTAAACTTCAATGATAATGGATCCAATCTAACTCTCTCACCAGCTTTTAGTGTATGAGTTCCTATTTCAAGCACCATCAATCCAGTTACTGGATCATAACTTGTACCTGTTAATTGTGGAGTCCAACCAACTAATGGACTTGTTCCAACGTTAACTTCAAACTTATTGCTACCAGCACCAGAAACTAGTAAATATTTACCACTTGCTGGATCAGTTGCTCTTGGATAAGGATGTTCTGTAGTATTACCATCCATATCACATTTGAAGGTAATTGCTCCATCAGCAAATTTAACCTGCTCATTATTAGTAAAGTTATAACTTGTGCTAGTAAACACAGTCAAAATACCAACTCTAGCGTCATATTCAGCGTTATTGATATCAGCATTAAATGGTTCTGGTATTCCGTGTACTTCTGTCGTGAATAGTAAACTACCATCTACGGAATTATAATCTGCTGATGTGGGTGTTAAGTTTTGACCCATAAATGAACCAGTATATGCTGTAATAGCATTTGCGTTCGCACTTATAAACTTGTGAAGATAATTAATATCTGTAACACCAATAGAAACTGGTTCACGATATCCAGAACCTGGTGTCAACTCATCATAGAACGCATATACATCACCACCCATCAAATAAGTATGAGGAATACTATTAATACCAACATTAACTTGGAAACTTCTTTCTGAAGTTACTCCAACCAATTGTAATGGTCTTTCATGATCTTGGAATACCGATGTAGTAACTCCAACATAGTTTAGAGATTGAACAGAATCCGCAGTAGCACTTACAAATGTATGTGCGTCTGTATTTGTAGGTGTTACTCCAAACAGTACATTAACTTTGAAAGTATCTGTAGTAACATCAGAAATGTACATATACCTGTCATATGCAGGATCAGTTTTTCTAGGATATGATTTCTGAGCAGCAGTACCAGTAGCACCATTATATCCACAACTAAATGTAATTGATTCTTCTTTTAATTTAATAGAATCTCCATTTGAAAGACCATGACCAGCAATTTCTACTACCATATCACCCGTTGCTGGATCATATGTTGTATTGGCAGTAGGTTGTCCAATAGTATATGTTGGACAAGTAAAGTTGAAATCTTCTAACTTAACAGTTTCGGGACTTTCTAAAGCAAATCCATGAACCTTGTTAGTTGTAACTGTCATTATTCCAGTAACATGATCATAATGAGCAGTTTCAATACCAGAACCAATAGGACCTATTGAAGAAGCAATACTAACAACACTATCAATAACACCATTAGTTGAATTTGCTAAAACCCTAGCACCAACAAGAGGAGCGTATCCAAGACCAGTACTTGATCCCATAGAAACTATCAAACCACCTCTTGGAAGTTGATTTTGATTAATATCAAATTCAGATTCTATCTTCTGTCCGTTTTCAGAACTAATTCCAGTAAATGTAACACTTGATATACCAGCAGTAGCATTTCCTTCTATTTCATAATTATTACCTAAGTTGTTCAAAGTTAATGGTGTCTGGAATACTCCATTAATGAATAGAATTCCATTTCCAACACCAACACCACTAACAGTATTAGCACCACCAACAGTTACAGTATATGTTTTACCAATTCCTGTAAATGAGTCTGAAATATCATCAAATACCATATTAGTATCATAATTTGATCTCAAGAATGTTCTGCCACTAAATTCTGCTCTAACATATGGAATATTTGTAGCGTTTCTTCTTGTTCTAGTATTACCTTTAGGTGGATCTAAGAACCATGCTGTACTATCAACAATATTAAACGCACCCCTATGAACTCTTACTTCATCTCCAGCACTATGTCCAACAGCATCAATTCCTAAAGAACCCCTCTTCACCTTAACTACAGGTATATCTGCCCATTCACCAGTAGAATTAATTGTAGCACCAACTTCTGTAGCAAATCCAACTTGCTCAACCTTCATATATTCATTACCAATCTTCAATACGTCTCTTGGTTGAACTGAACTAATTCCACTCAAAGCAAATTGAGAAATTCCAATACCAATATTTGACGGTAAACTATGCTTTATAGAAGTATAAGTAATTGGTTGTTGAACTATACCATCAAGTCCAATAACAGTTTTACTTAACTTATTGGTCATCTCAAGTTTATGAGCATTACCAGAACCATTGTTGGTTATTGCTATGGGATTTCCTGAAGCAATATATTCTTTTCTTGAGAATAATTGGAATTTATCAGCACCACCTACCTTAACAAAAACTTTTGATGGCATTGTAGTAACTACATTACCCTCAGAATCAGTAGTAGCAGCAATTCCAACAGAAATTGGAGAAACACCAATAAAGGTAGATTCTGGAGTATAAGTTAATTCTTCATTTGTATTAAAGAAATGATTTGGTATAGCAAAAGTAGTTCCAGCACCTACATCAGTTATAATTCTTGAAGTATCTGTAGGATTAAACTTCTTAGTGTATACAGGAATGCCTTGATATGTTAAATTGAAATTAACTTTATTGCCCCTTGTTCCATTAACACCATCATATGTTGTTAATAATAGATCATTAGTAACAGATCCATACTGTAAAATATCTGGTTCATTAGCAAAATCATTAGATGTATAGAAAACTTCATTATATGACTGAACTTCAACTAATCCAGATGCGTCTGGATAGAATACTAAGTTAACATTCTGAGAATCTGTTTCTGATCCAAAAGTACCTAAACCAGAAACTGCTCCAATATGTGGATACTGAACAGTAATTGCGTCATTATTCTGATCATGAATAAGAACTGGTTGATGTATAGCAAACTCTGCTCCCTGTCTAACTTTTATAATAGACTTAACAGCACTATTAATATTTCTGTTTATTATCGCTACTGTTACGCCAGTACCAACCGAAGTTGTATTATATGTTGATTCATACCTAGCGGTTCTTTCTCCACCTTCTGGTTGCCCAGAAACGTTGAATCTATAGGTTCCAATACCAGCACTAGTTGAACCTAGTCCAACAATGGATGTACTTAATTTTAAAGTAGAATATCTCTCATTGATACAATCGAATTTAATAGTACCAGAATCATATCTCGCTGTTAATATACCAACTGTTCCAGTATCAATAACACTGAGAGAAGTTTGAGTTAGGTCAGCATAAAGTTGAGATATTGTTACATCGCTACCATCAACGTTAACAATTGCTTCAGTGTAATCTAATTCACCACTAACATCATCTTTAGCAACTACACTAGCATAAAATGCGTTACAATTATTATCAGAAAACTCAATAATACTTGATGTAGTAACACCAATAGGAACTGGAACTGGGATTACTCCACCAACACCATTATTAACAAAGTATGGAGTGTTAATAAAACCAAATTGACCCGTTACAGGTGTAGTGTATGAAGTCGCTACTGTAGGGGCATTTGGAGTGGTATCAGGGTTAATTTTTATTGTTGCTGTAGTTGAACTATCAATACTTACGATCTCAGTAAGTTCATTGCCTTGAGTATCCTTTATTAAACCTAATCCAGTTACTGTAGTACCAATTCCAACTAAAGAATCTGTAGTAGGAATACCATTTATATGCTTAAGACCAAGAAGATCAAAATCTGTTGTTGTTAAAGTAGTTCCACTAATAGTTGCTGAGAACATTGTTCTACCAGCACCAACAGAAACATTTTTACCAATTAAATCAATAGATCCAAATTCTTTTTTACCATCTACAACAGTATCAGTATTAAATGAAGTCTTAATCAGTTTAATATCATGATCCTTATCGAACTTATCTGTTGGAGTAAACTGTAGAGTTTTTCTCTTGAAATAATCAACATCAGCAGAGAAATCTCCCAATTTTATATTAGAATGATCTGATGATTTTTCTATCAAATAAGCATTTTCTGTAGATGTTAATACAATTAAATCACTGAATTGAATATCAAATGTATCAGCATCAATAACTTGAACCAAATATCGGGCAAAATTTGTATTAAGTTCTTCAATCTCAGTAAATAAATCTTGAATTCCTTTACTTGAGAATCTTCCACTTATATCATCATGTATTAATACTCTATTTGTCTTACACTTACTATAATCAGTTAATTTAGCATTTTGGAAATCAACAAATTTAGAGTCACGACTATTTCCAACTTCTCTTGGTTCAAAATCAATACCAAGATCAAAATCATTAATTGTATCTACTCTTCTCTCACCAACAACATCAAGAACTAATGTTGGTGTAGTAAAGAATGTAGATCCAATACCAACACCTGCTAATGTGGTTTCAATAATAGTATCAGCAAAATTCTTAAGACCAGCAGGATGAACTAATCTATTAACAGGATCTACGAAATCATCCCATGTTTTTTCACTCTTAATAGAGTATGATAAATTCTGGAAATAATCATTATTAGGAGTTACTTGGAAGTCTTCACTTAACTTACCAGTATTATCAACCCATCCATAATCCTGTCTATTAGAATAATCAATATTAAATTTAGCATACTGATTATCAATACCAACAACAGTAGCACTAGTACCTGAAGATTCTCCAGCTATTCTGTCACCAAGTTTAAGATGATCTAAACCATCAATTTTAATATAATCATCTCTAGTTTCAGTAACAGTGAGATCACCTTTTGTGAATTGAGACCCACTACTAACTAAAAGATTCTCACTAACTGTAAATTCTGCTCTAGATTGATCAGTCTCAAATTCAGGATAATTCTTACGATTAATTACATTAGCATATCCAGTCTGATATGTTTTAGCAATTCCTGGATTTGTAGTTAAACCAACTAAATCAAATTTCAATACATCTGGATTTGATGAATCATATGATTTAACCTTTAAGAATTGATAATCATAATCTTCTGAATTATATCCAGTTCCATCTGAAGAAATACCAGCAGTTGAAGAAGTCTGAGTACCAATACCAGATTCCCAACCCATCAATATACCTTCAACAAATATTTCATCACCAGCAGCAAAAGGTGGAACATCATATCCATTGATTGGTGTTTCCATTACACATCTGACAACAGTGCCATCCGTAGTCATAGAAACAATTCCAATACCATTAGAGTTGTTAACAGTAATAACTCTATGGTTTACAGAATCTAAACCTTTAATTGGTGCTATTACTTTAATTTCAGATATCCCTTGATTAGGAACAGTTGCCATTAATGAAGTAGTATCAACAACTTTCTTACTTTCTGGGTTGAATAAAATTACGTCAGGAGCACTTAAATAGTCTGCTCCAGGATTAGTAACTGTAATATTTTCAATTACATCCAAATCATCAATTCTGATAATAGGTGAAATGTATGCTTCAGGTCTTAAAGTCTTATCAGCAGAATATTCAAATCCATAATCAACAATTCTTAAATTATTGATTCTACCAATAGAAGTTGATAATGCTACAATATTAGCATTTTCACCATTAGCACTAGTAACGGAAGTAAATCCAGGTACACTCTTATAACTAAATCCTTCAGAAATTATTTTTATAGATTTAATAGGACCAGATATATTTCCAGATTTGCTTGAATATTCTAATACATCACATTGATTAGCACTATATTCCAATACTTCAGGAACTGATCTTGGTGAAATCTTGAATGTCTCATTATCAACATCAAATACCTTAAATTCTCCGTGATATGAACTATCTACAAATTTAATTTCCGAATAATTATGTACACCCTTATCAGCAGTACTAATATATCCACTCTTCTCTAGAGAATAATATAATACTGATGGAACAGCACTACTAAATCCAACCGATACCGCAGCACCAACTAGAGGACTAGATGTGAATGTTCCTATACCAATAGTTCCTATACCAGTAACGCTGAATGTTGAATCAACAGATTCTAATGGATCATAACTTGTAGCATTTACAAATTCATTCTTAAATTCTTTGTCATAGAAGAATTTTAACTTATAATTTTCTAATGAAGTTGATCCAATACCAAAGGTTAAATCTGAATTTTTAACTACAGTAATTTGTGGATTAATTAGAGATAATGTATGTTGATTATTTCCCTGAGTAGTAAGATCTACTATATTTGGTATAAGTGCTATAGAATCACTATATGTCTCACACAAATTAATAGTATTTGAATCAATTACATGAACATAATATCCACCTACAGGCAATCCACCAATTAAAGAGGAATTTCCTATTATTTCTTTATTATTATAGAATACTTTATCACCAGTCTTATATCCATGATCAGTAACTGTAATTCTATCGGTACTAGTAACAACATCTGTAGCATTAAAACTAATTTCATTAATTAATAGTTTCTGATGCTCTTCATTGAATGAAACTGTTAATGGGGCAGTAGATCCAATTCCAACAGCAACATTAGGAAGAACATCAAGATCAATAATATCACCTACTGATAATCCATGAGTAGTTGTATTTGCTAATGCTACTTGTGTAGTAACTGTAGAAACTATTCTATCAACATTACCTGTTAATTTTTTATGATCAGATTTTAATAGATATTCAAAATTATTATCACCATTACCAAAGAAAAATAATCCACTTTCAGTGTTAGCAGCACCTACATTAGTAGCAAGACCAATGTAATCTGTACCCTTATCTACAACATATAATTCAGAAACAGCAGTTGTTTGATCTGGAATATAGAATTGATTAGACGCATCATCATCTCTACTTACTAATAATGAAGTAGCAGTTAATGGTTTTGAAAATAGAATCTTTTGTCCATTATGGAATGGATGATCTGGTAGGTAAATGCTCTGTTGAGGTACATTTACAGAATTTGTTATCTCACCATAACTATAATCTATTATAGATCCACACGTAGTACCTAATCCAACCGATTGATTAGTGTTCATATACACTAAATCATCTACTTTAGAATCAAAATACTGACTCTTAACAGGAATACTAATTCGATTATTTAATACATCTATTTCTGAACTATAGGTATGTCCAATACCTGTTCCATATCTTTGTACACGAATTATCTTCTCTAAACCATATAGATTCAATACTTTAAGAGTTTCATCACCAACTCGTAATGAACCACCTACAGACACAGTATTTGGTATGATATTTACGTAAATATCCTCAGTTTTTCCATTTGGATTGTTGTTGACAGTCATTGTCTTTGCCAATCCAATAGTATCTGTACTAATACCAACCTTAAATGAGTTGTTTAATTTGTAATTAGCAGTACTTAATCCAGAAACTAATACAGTATCTTGATCATTTAATTCAATTTTTGGTAAAAAATGTGCTTCAACTGTTTGATCATCTTTCCAAACAAAAGTGGCATTCTCAAATGTAGTTAATACAGTTTTAATATTGGAAACTCCAATACCAACTATACTATCAACCAATCCCCTAGCACCACTACCACTAGTGCCTTCATTGTTAAATGTGGTGAAATCTCCTACTTTGTAATTATCACCACCATCTAAAATTTGGAACGAATCTACAACACCTCTTGTTACAGACTCAATAATTGATTTCTGCTTACTAATTTCATTAGATTCAATAATGAAATCATTATTGGCATACCTATCATTTACTTTATATGGTAAAGTATTTCTAGAAAGTGTTGAATTATTAAAATCAAATCCTTGATTTAAACTAATATTATCAGAAATAAATGGTGATCTATATGTTTTACCTATAAAGTACGGATACTGGGGGTTTTCATTATCATCTAGCGTAGCAAAATAAGCATATACACCATTTGGGAATTCTGGTGTTTTGCAGAATCTACCATTATGATTATCTAAATCACCACTATTATCAAACGTATAGTCATTAATGAAATAACCAGATGGTTTATCTGGGCGATCAATCCAAGTGTTATCTTTAACATATCCAGATTTTAATCTCTTAACTTCACTTATATCGGTTGGGTTGGAATATCCAAAAGAACCATATATTGGATTTCCATCATATGCCCAACCAATAAGAGGAGAGTGAGTACCTATACCACTAGTTGCGTCAACACCGAAATCATTAAATTCCTGTCTTATTTCTTGATCATATGCTTTAACTTCATAAAATAGACCATCAGTATCATTTGGTTCTAAATGAATATTCGTATCTCTCTTCTGAACATCATCAATTTCTAATGTTCTTATTTTAGGACTCAAGAATCCATTTTTTCCTCTTGGTTCAACATAAGCATTAGTATCAGTTGAAGAATATCCAATACCAGGATTAATAACAACAACATCCTCCAATTTACCATTAGTGATGATTGGTTTTAATATAGCACCATTACCAGAAGGACCCTCTAGGTTTATGATAGGTAAAGAATTATATTCTTCACCTTGATTTAATATAATAATATCTAATACTTTACCATCATCTATGAATGGTTTTATTTCAGCACCTTTTCCATTCTTTATTTCAACATCAGGTTTTACTATATGATTAATGATATCTGATCCATAGTTGCTACCATTTTCATAAGTATAAGCATCTATTATTTCACCAGTAATAATTGGAGTAATTTTACCATCATATGATCCAGTAGCAGTACTAGCAAAACTTACCGATACTTCTATTTTGATGTCTGGATACTTAAATATTTGATATCCACTTCCTGTTGATTTTAAATCAACGAACTTTCCTCTCTTAAAATCAGTTTGTAATGATCCATCAGCATTGGATTCTGCTAATCTAAACGAATCAGCATCTATTTTAATTACATGATATGCTAGTGAAGTGTTTAGTCCTTCAATAGTAGTACCATCAGTTGAATATTCAACAATGTCACCATCTCTAAACCCATGATTCTTATAATTGATAGTATCATAAGAACTAGAGATACCAGATGAACTTACTGGTAACTTTCTATATTGATAATCGTAACCAGGATTAATAACTTTTACAGAATTTAAGGTATTTTTAGATTCTGTTCTAAACTTATGAATACCAGCAGCAGTTGTTGCTGTAGAAAATCCTATTGTATTAATACCAGCTACACCAAAAGTAGCTTCTTCTGGTCTTCTGAATAATCGAATTCTTTTAGGATTAATTACCTTAACATAATAAGGTGCTCCATTTACAAGATACTCTGTTATCGTTGTACTTGAAGATTTAAACTCCGTAACTCCAATAGGACTCTGACCATTCTCATTATAATAAATTAATTGCCCATCAACGAAATTATGATTGGATTTGAATGTAATTGTTTCTTCTTCTACATCCAATCCACCTGAAAAGAATATATCTCTACTATCAAACTCAACTTCTCTAAATCTTGGACCAACTACTGGTTGTAAGAAGCAATCCTTACCATTACCACCAGTTAATTTTACCGATGGAACTTGATCAATATCAAAATCTTGTGGATCTACTAATATTTCCTTTACAGTTCCCCTAATAACTGGTTCTACAAGTGCTGTTGTACCTATACCAACAGTTCCATCTGGTTTTGTAAAGGTATTAGCACTTCCTACTACTACTTTAGGTGGATTAGCAACGTCATACCCAGTACCTGAATTATATACCTCAATATTGTCAATTGGACCATAAGTTATAAAATCACTCTTAGTATTAGATCTTATTTGAACACCATTAATCAACAATCCAATATTTTTAGTTGGTTGTTCATCTTTTGATGGTATATTTAAATCCTGATCAAGATGGAATTTTCTTAAAATCTGATTTGGTACTAATTTTCTATTATAATGTTCCTCTAAAGTAAATTCATGTGTTGCATTTGGATCTGCTGGTGTATTAAACGTCTTAGCAGCATCTCTTTGAATCGCATTAATAGTATCATATAATCTGATAACCTTTTCAGTGGGATCTTGTTTAACAAAATAACTAGTACCACTAACCAACCCAAGGAGAGGTTTAGTTGAGGTATAAACTATAGAATCACCAGTACGGAATTTAACTTTATCGGCAAATTTAATCTCAGTAAAGTCTCTCTCAATGCCTGTTAGAGCATCGACAATACCTGTTTGTATATTTGGAGCTGATCCATTAGGAATGATGCCTTTCAGAGGTTCCTGATTGATCTCCCTACTTGATAATGAGTTAGAAGCAGCGTATCCAAACTTATTTCCCTCAACATAAACATTTAAGGTGTCTCCAAGAATCTTATTGTTATCAGATATCTCTATTCCGTTAACATTACTTGAAGAATAAGTTGCTTTCTTTAAATTTCTTCTTATATCATAAAATACAGAAGAATGTGGTTCTCCAGTAATAAAGTTTACACCTTCTCCAGTGAATGTAAATTCACCATCAATTCGTTTAACTATACCACCACCAATTCTATCATTACTTCCTCTACGGATTATATCAAAACTATCACCAACCTTTAAACTAGACTTATCAATCGGACTTAAGAAGGTAAATGAAGTTGTACCACTATTAATTGATCCTTTTATCTCATATCTAGAACTTGTATTATAAATCCAAGAATTTGCAAATATTTCTTTGTATGATTGAGTAGTTTCTGCTGGATTTTGAATATATTCACCAACATTTTTTACATATATCTCTTGTCTTTCTGTAATTAATGCTATATCAGATTCTGGAACAAATTCTGATAAAACACCAGTAATTCTTAAATCAACCCTCTTACCCAAATCCCCATTTTCATATCCAAATATGGTTTCAGTCGATCTTAAATCACTAGCAATTCCAATATCACCAGTTATACTACTACACCCAAAGAATTGATTAACTGATTTGGAGGTATAAGTAACAACTCCAACTTTACCATCAAGATAGTCTATAGTAAAGTTGCCAGTTTGTCCAAATCCAATAGTACTGTCTACTGAAACGATAGAAGAACCTGAAGTAGTGTTTTCCATTACCTTGGTTTTACCAGGTATGGTAAAAGTTCCTTCTATCAAATCTTTATCATTAAAACCAACAAAGAGGGATAATTTATAATAGGTTTTATTATTTCTAGATAAAATTTCAACTTCAGATACTGAAGCATTTGTTCTCAAATCTGTAGATTTGAATACTGTTTGACCAACTAAGTTTTGAGCATCACCACTAATCAAATCCGCAATAATAACTTCTCTACGAATATATTCAGCACTTGATGGTTTAACTAAACGCTCTTCAAGATCTATAACTTCTGCTTCAACACCATACAATACTTTAAAAAGTATTCTAATAGATTCGGCAATACCCTTTGATTGGTAAAATGACCTAGCATTTTTTATAAAATTACCAACATCAACACCATCGGCAAATTTATTATCCTCTAATCCAGGTAAAAATGTTCTTTTTATCTTTTTATAAAATTCTTGTAAGAATAGAACACTTAAGTTAGTAACAGTAGAGTTATTATTATGACCAGAAGCACTAGTATCTTCAAATATTAAACTCTCACGGTTAACATGATCTAATGAAGATGTTATTCCAACATTATATCCACTAATTCCACTAAAACCACGAATACATCCAGTAAAGGTTGTATCAGTCTTTCCAGTATATGTAATAATCTCACTACCAATCTTTAAAAGACCATACGAGGAGGGAAATCCTGTTGTAGTGGTAACTTCAATTACAGTATCAGTTATAAGTACATCTTTTGATAATGTAGTTGTTCCAGCAACAACTTCAGGAACTAAGTTATCAACCTTAATATATCGATCAATATTATCAAGTAGATCGGAAGAACCTCCTTGCTGTTCTTGAGAAGTATAGTAAGTCTTTAGAAGATCAACAGCTAATGGAAAATCAGCAACCACAAATTCGGGTAACTGACTTTCAATAATACGATTTACTTGTACTCTTTTCTCAAATTCTATACTCATTCTACTTTCTTTCTAGTGTTCCGTTAGAATAACTTGATGTGTAATAGTCTCTGGAGAATACCACGCCTGATACATCCTCTCCTGAAGCAATTACGTCTTTGACCATATTTATCGTACTATTAGAAGCATCAAAATTTAGGTATAAATCTTTCAATCCAATTACATCATTTGAATCTGGGAATGCTTGTATTTCAATCAAGTTGTTGGCAGCAACTGTAGACGTTATATTTATTGTATTAAGTATGATCTCTCCTTTCTTATAATCAACTATACCAACGTCCTTGGCAACAATCTTTAATTCATCCTTAGCGTCCTTAGAGACAAGACAAAGAACACCTTTTTCAGATAAATCCAATTTACCATTTTCGTTTGTATTTGGTATATCAGTTAAATAAACTATATTTTTCCACCCAGAGATATAAAAACCAGTACTCTTGATATTATAACCTTCTGGGTTAATATGGAATCTATTACCAAAGCACAATTCATATTGTGCAAACTGATTAATTAATGCCTTTAAATCTCTCCTAATTCTAACTTTAGTAATATTAGAAGTAATACCATCATCAACTCTATCAATAAGTTGATTAATCTTACTATACTTAAATCTTCCACCAAATTTATTGATGTCTATTGTATTTGAATAAATTCCAAGAGCATCTATTATACTTGTTTTTAAGACATTAGAATCACCAACTTGTGAGGTGTTGTAATAAACAGTTGATTCAATCTCAACATATAGTATTTTGAGATCAATAATTTCAGAGTTTATACCAGCAATAGCATAATTCTTTAATTTGTTTTTGATTTGCTGTTTATCAAAATCAGAAACATAAGTACCATTTTTTGGTTTGATACTGATCTGTACTTTACCAAATTGTGGGGGTGATAGTTCTTCTCCACCAACAACAGCAATTGATTCTGTAGCAGGATAGATTGTCTTTATTATTGCCTCGTAATCTCTTGGTGTAACCGCCCTGTACTGTGCGGAATATAGTCTAGGTGACAAATACTTGATTGATGATATGTCCTCGTTTTCTGATCCATTAGCGGCAGACTGAACGGTTGTTATGTTTACAACCGCACTTGGTCTAACAGTAGCACCATTAGGTTTAAGAAAGGATCCTTGAAAATCAAAAACACTTGCTCCATTACTACCTACACCATTACTAACGATGTAACTAACAGTAACAAGATCATCATTCTCTAGTTTTTTACCAAAGAAACCATCTCCAAATAGTATTTCAACCTTTTCATCTTGTATTTCTTGTATCAAATATATCTCAGAGTCCTTATTTAAGTTTAAAATGTTATCCACACCTTTAAACTCTCTACCCATACTACCAACTTGAGAGTTTTGTACATTTACTTTGATAGTTGATGTATCAATATTCTCATTGTCTAGTATAAATTTCTGATCAGAAGGTACTCTAGCAACAAAACTAGATCTTAAGAATGTTCCTTGAGTTACTTCTATGGCAAAATCAGATACTCGCTTGCCTAAAGAGTCTGTATATACCCTAGATGTTATTGGTTCTGTAATAGAGAACCTATAAGAAGTATCATTTGCACTTCCTATACACACTAAACCACTATTTAATGTAAGGTGAGTAACTTCAGCACTAGTATCCTCAATTTCAACCTGAAAACTTATAGATGCTTTTGCTGATGTAACAGAGCGAGGTATGTATCCTATGTTCCTTGCCAAAGAAACTACATTTTCTCTTATAGTTGCTGAGTCTAAGAACGTTTCATTTACTGCTAAATTAGCATTAAATGCGTTTATGTACGTATTATATGCTAAAGTATCAATTAAAACCGAAAAGTTAGATCCTTCAAAGTCAAAATCAGTAAAATTTGAGTTTGCTTGAAGATGATTTCTTATTTGAGTCTTAATTTGACCAAAATCAAGGTCTTGAAATTGTGTATATGGCATTATTTTACCTAGTTGGTTCTAAAATAAAGGTAAATGATTGGCGTGGTAGGGGTATACCAATAATATCGTAGAAGATAATCACTTCAAAAGCATTCGCATCAGGTGCTCCAATGATTTCTGTCTCTACGTTACCAACTCTAGGTTCATAATTTCGTATAGTCGTCCTAATTTGGTCATCAATCACCGATATAGTACTGTTTGTATACATCTCAAATAGAGAATCACGAATATCAGTACCTAAAAGAGTGTTGAAAAACCTTTCTGTTGGTATTGTTTCTACTAAATTACGCACAGAACGCATAATTGCACGTTCATTGATTAAAACAGGCAAATCCTTCGTAACAGGATGTGGTACGAAGGACAAACTTATGTCTTTAAATGCTTGAGATGTGCGTTTTTCAGCCATTAAGGAGATTATTTAGTATTACCTCCTATTATTTAGACAAGATTTATGAATTTTGTAAAATAGGAGGACTTTCCTCACCAAAATCTTGAAATTGTATCTTATTTGTTGGAAATTCTTCGACCCAACCCGTCATAATGTACTTATTACCGCCCATTGGAGGGTTTCCACGATGTGTATGAGTCCATCCAGCAGGAAAAATAACGAATTTACCCTTTTCGGGAGTAATACGGCACTGCTGATAGAGAAATTCAGTTTCTCCACCCTCAAATTCATCATTTAAGTATAACAACGTCACTAATTTACGATAAGGGTCTTCTGGATCAGCATCATGATGCCACATATGATACCCCTGAGAGGGACGAGTCTTCTGAAACTTGGCGTATTTGAACTCAAAGGCACGAGTATTCAATATATCGTACTTTTTATAGTAATCACGAACACATCCCAGTACAACGCTATGCCATTCATTTAAAACCTCTGATATACTTAATGTGAGTTCATCCACTAGAAGTACATTTGTTAGACCAACTTGTTCGTCTGATACAATATTACGATTATTTCTTGGTCCTGTTGCTCCTGCTGCTACTAACTTCTCATAATACTCAACTAAAGAGTCACAATCCAAATTGGTTTTAAACTCTGATATAAAGTTATCATAATGCTTACTAACACCAAAAAAGGAAGATTCATTCATCTTCCTTGTCCCTTGTATCTTTTACGAGCAGCGTTACGTGATGTTGCCGCATACTTAGTGTGTTTACCCGTTCCTTGCCGAGTCTTCTTCGGGGTTGTCTGAACGTATTCACCAGTACCGAATCCACCCATTTTTGTTCTAACTACCATTAGTCATCCTCAATCATTACTGTTTTTAAATTGGTAGGATCAGGCACACCACAATCATAAAACTGCTGTGCCAAATCCTCTGTCTTATCAAAATACTCCTCTTGGGTTAATCCCTCAAAGGCAATCTTACCATCAATTAGAATATTATACTTGGTCATTAGATTACCCTTGTCTTCTCATGACCTACACGAACACGAGGATCACACCAGATCTCAAACCCTGCCTCCTTCGCATCTAGGCAGAATGAAACATCCTCTCCGCACATATCCTGTACTTCACCTGATTCAAAGACTTGCATCTTTGGAGCGAACCAAGGGTAAGGCATACCTTCATGTTCAAACACACCATTCTTAATTAATAACCATCCAAACCCTGTGTAATCAACAGTGAATGGTTTCTTTCTTTTCGAGATGCTTTCGATGGTTTCGTGATTCATCACTCCACCGTTAGTTCTGAAATCATCTTCTTCAAGCCAGTGTGCTACCGAGGTGGTTTTGCCGTCTTCGGTACAATACCAACCAGCAGCTAGATCCTTATCCATAAGAAGCACTTGCCAGAACTTCTCTGTGTTGAATACTATATCACTATCAATCCATAACTGATAATCATACTGTAACTT